>ENA-UOOK01006285-UOOK01006285.1-fermentation-metagenome-genome-assembly--contig:-NODE-6285-length-11459-cov-3.367415_pt1 | contig 11459 bp, 8 predicted proteins | sample MGYA00245777_ERZ724023 | MGnify/ENA primary metagenome ERZ724023 (study PRJEB28704, sample SAMN03018312) | fermentation metagenome | biome: anthropogenic terrestrial biome; feature: soil; material... | reverse complement strand
AGATACTATTCGGTAAATCTACATCTCAGGCACTCCGTAATATTGATGAGGAAACATTCCTTCAGGTATTTGAAGGTGTACCTCAATTCACTGTTTCAAAAGATAAATTATCTAGTTCTGTAGCAGTAACTGAATGGGATATTTTTGGTATTGGTGGAATTGAAAGTGAGTTTGGAAAACGCGTAAAAGTTTTTCAAAGGATCATCGCTTTTTTACTTTTAATAGCAGGTTTTGCTGGAATAGGTTACGCTGTTTATCGAATAATTAATTTTAATTTACCTTTTAGCAGTCAGTTAGTATTTTTTATTTTAAGTAGCGTTGCTTTTATTGTTTCATTATTTTTATTTATATTTGGTAAAAAACAAATGTTCAGTTTAGAAATTCTAAAAAACACTAATTCATCTTCATTAGTATCTTTCACTAGTAGTTTTTTTAGATCTCCTAACAAAGGTAAGATATTAATTAATCCTAGCCGATCAACACTTCCTATGATTAAAGAATTAGGCCAAGCAATTATTGAAGCTAAACAACCTCCACAATATCAATACAATAATTATAATGGAGATCCAAATGCATATAGAAGATAAATTAACATTGAAAATTGGAACTTATAATATTCATCATGGTTCAGTTGATGGAAGGTATTGTAACGCCATCGGCAATCTATTACAAGAACATGATTTAGATATAATTGGTGTTCAAGAAATTGATTTATTTATTAAGCGATCAGGAAATATAAACGTCTTAAAAGAAATAGCCTTGGCGGGCAATTATCCTTATTATGAATTTTATAAAACGATAGACTATCAAGGTGGAGATTACGGAATAGGAATCATTAGTAAATACCCAATAACTACTAAATCGATTATGTCATTATCACATTGTTCAGAGCCTAGAGTTGTCGCGCATTCTTCTATAAATCTTAATAATTATAAATTAAACTTTCTTGTAACACATTTTGATCTTGGAGATTATAAAAAAGTTAGATATTTTCAGTTTAATGAATTAAAAAACATGTTAAAACCCCTTAAGTCGTTTATAATTACTGGAGATTTTAATGTCCAAAATTGGTTAGAAAAAGGAAATATTTTCGAGTTTGACAACCACTTCCAAAATTTAAATATTGCTAATAATCCGAAAAATCCCTTTTTAACATATAGTGGTACAGAGAATGTTGGAGATGGAATTTCTCCTATCGATAATATTCTAACTTCGCCTGACATCGAAATAACGAATACCTATATGGTCGATACATATTATTCAGATCACGACTTATTAATATCTGAAATAATCATTCGTTATTGATTTTGCTTGATTTTTTATATCAATTAGAGTATTATATAAATATATATAAAGGAGTGTGAACTTATGTTCTTAGCTAGTACCTTAGCGTTAATTTTAAGTATTGTTGGAGCCCTTTTAGTAGGTGGAATTGTTGGGTTCTTTTTATCTAGACACTTATTCCAAAAATATTTAGAGAAAAATCCGCCAATTAATGAAAAAATGATTAGAACAATGATGCAACAAATGGGTAGAACTCCATCTGAAAAACAAGTTCGCCAAATTATGGCATCAATGGAACAAAATAAGTAATTATTTAGTCAAATTAAAAAATTTGACTTTTTATTTGGAGGAGTATTATGAAACCATTAATAATAGCTCATCGAGGAGCTAGGGGGTTAGTAAAACACGAAAATACAATGGAAGCTTTTGCTGAAGCAATTAGAGTAGGAGCAGACGCAATTGAATTAGACATCCGTAAAACTAAAGATAATAAAATAATCGTTATTCACGATTATTTTATAAATGGATATAAGATTAATGATTTTACCTATTTAGAATTATCTAAGATTACTATTGGCATAGGGTTCCTTGTTCCGTCATTTGAAGAGGTATTAATACAATTTAAAAATAAAATATATCTAGATATTGAATTAAAAGAAACAGGGTATGAAGAAGAAGTATTAACTTTAATTTTAAAACACCTAGATTACGATCATTTTTGTATTCGTTCCTTTAATGATAAAAGTTTAAAAGTTATTAAAAAACTATATCCTAAGACAACAACGGGATTATTATTAGGGGTAGGGGTTGCTAAGTATGGATTATTTACTAGATTAGGAGAAATATTCCCTATGTTTAGAATTTTTAGGACTAAATGTGATTTTGTTTCACCACATTATCGCTTGTTAATCCTCGGGTATATTAAAAGGATGCATTTCTTAAAAAAACCCGTATATGTTTGGACGGTAAATGATAAAGTCCTAATGATAAAATTAATTAAAAATAAAGTTGATGGAATTGTAACGGATTATCCTAATATCCTTTTTGAAATTATAAATAAAAAAGCCGAAATTTAATTCGGCTTTTTCTTTCTCCAATTTACTTTATTCTCATTTTTATGGATGACATTTTTTATATTATTCTTATGTCTAATAAAAATTATTCCAACTATCAAGACAGCTCCAACAGGAAAAGTCCAATTATAAATATGATCAGGATTGCTAAAACCTTTATGCATAATGGTAATAACCCAAGTACCTAGTAATCCAGTAACAGCAGCTGATAATGATCCTATTGAAACATATCTAGTTATATATGCTACAATAAAGAAAACCCCTACAACAATTAAAAATAATGGAAGTGAATAAGCTAAAATAATTCCGCCACCAGTTGCAACTGATTTTCCACCTTTAAATTTTAAATAAATTGGGAATGTATGCCCTAATGCAGCAGCCAACCCATATATCATTGGCGATAGCAGACAATGTTCCATATCAACTATTTTTAACGTAAATAGAGCAACAGGAATAAAGCCTTTTAAGGCATCAAGAATAAACGTGAAAATAGCATATTTAGTACCCAGAACACGTCCTGTATTTGTTGCACCAATATTTTTGCTTCCATGTTCACGAATATCAATTCCTTTCATCTTTCCAAATAGAAAGCCCCAAGGAATAGAACCTATTAAATAAGCGCTTATTAATAATAAATATTTAATCATCTAATAAAATACCTCAAACTAATATAAATTATATCTTATAAAAGCTAATTAATCAAGAAGTATTTATTCTTTTAAGTTATAATTAACAATTATATTTCTAGAAAATTTGATAATTTATTCCTGTTATTCTTAAGTTATACGATAAAAATGCAAAAACTTTTAATATAGTCAATTAACAATTATGACCCCATTAAAATAATATATCTAACTCTTGATTAATTTCTAATCGTATGTTATAATAGAATATGATATAATTAATAAAATAGAAAGGTTGAGAAATATATGGCAACAAAGAATGTTTATGCAGAAGATCAGATTCAAGTCCTTCAAGGTCTAGAAGCTATTAGAAAACGCCCAGGAATGTATATTGGTTCTACAGATTCTAGAGGACTACATCATTTAATATGGGAAATCGTTGATAATGGTATTGATGAGGTTTTGGCTGGTGAAGCTGATCACATACGTGTAATTATTCATAAAGGTAATAGTATTGAGATTCAAGACAATGGACGAGGTATACCTATTGGCAAGCATAAGACAGGCATACCGACACCACAAGTTGTATATTGTACTCTTCATGCAGGTGGTAAATTCGACGGTAATGGAGCTTATAAAGTTTCTGGAGGACTCCATGGTGTAGGTGCCGCAGTTGTAAACGCCTTAAGTGAATGGGTTGAATTAACTATACAAAGAGACAAAAAAATATATTTTCAACGTTTCGAAGATGGTGGATCAAACATTCATAAGCCTAAGAATTTAGGTGAGAGCAAAAAAACAGGAACATCAGTTCATTTCAAGCCAGATCCTTCTATCTTTAGTACGACATTAATTGACTATAAACTTTGTGCAACAAGGTTGAAAGAATCGGCTTATTTAATTAAAGGTTTAAAAATTGAGTTGATTGATGAAAGAACTGGACAACAAGACACTTTCTTATATAATGATGGAATAATAGAATATTTAAAAACATTAGTAAATATGAAGACTATTATTCACGAGCCCGTATCACTAATTGGTGTTTACGGAGGAATTGAAGTTGACATTGCTTTCACATTTAATTCTAAATCTTATTCCGAAAACTTACTATCTTTTGTAAACAACATTAGAACTAAAGATGGTGGAACACATGAAACAGGTTTTAAATCAGGTTTCACAAAAGCGTTTAACGATTATGCGCGAATGAAGGGGATTCTTAAGGAAAAAGATAATAATTTAGATGGAATGGATATTCGTGAAGGTTTAACAGCGATATTATCTATTCGTATTCCTGAAGATAAATTACAATTTGAAGGTCAAACAAAAAACAAATTAGGTTCCCCCGATGCAAAAGCTGCAGTGGAATCAGTTGTGAATGAAAAATTAGGTTTCTTTTTAGCTGAAAAAGGAGAAATTGCTAATCAATTAGTACAAAACGCAATTAAAGCAGCAAAAGTTCGTGAAGCAGCTAGATTAGCTCGAGATAATGCCCGAATGATAAAACAAAAGGTTAGCAAAAATGTTAATCTTGCTGGAAAATTAACTCCTGCTCAAACTAAAAATTCGAATATAGCTGAGTTGTTTATCGTTGAAGGTGACTCTGCAGGTGGGTCCGCAAAGCAAGGACGTGACCGTGTATTCCAAGCCATTTTACCTTTAAGAGGTAAGGTATTAAACGCAGAAAAAACAAAAGCAGAAGAATTATTAAAAAACGAAGAAATTTCTTCCTTGACTTATTCAATCGGAGCAGGATTTGGAAAAGATTTTAACGCTAATAAATCAAACTATAATAAAGTTATTATAATGACCGATGCTGATGATGACGGAGCGCATATTCAAGTATTGTTACTAACGTTTTTCTTTAGATATATGCAAGAATTAATAACGACAGGAAAAGTTTATCTTGCTATCCCTCCACTTTATAAAATAAACTTTCGTAATAAGCCTGCAGCTTACGCTTGGGATGATGAAGATTTAAAACTTAAAACTGCAGAAAATAAAAATTACACAATTCAACGATTCAAAGGTTTAGGAGAAATGAATGCTTCACAACTTTGGGAAACTACTATGGATCCAAAAACTAGAACATTAATTCAAGTAAATATTGAAGATTTCACAGCAGCTGATGATCGAGTAACAGTGCTTATGGGTGATAATGTAGAACCTAGAAGGAATTGGATTGATAACAATGTATCATTTGATCATGAAGATAATTTCACTTTAGTGGGGGTAGATGCAAATGGCGAAGAGTAAAAAAATAACAAAGAAAATAGAACAACATGTTACTGAAAAAATTCTTCATGAAAACTTAGAAGATATATTCGGTGATCGTTTTGGTAGATATTCGAAGTTTATTATTCAAGATCGTGCCATTCCCGATGTTCGTGATGGTCTAAAACCAGTACAAAGAAGAATTCTTTACTCGATGTATAAATTAGGTATGTTTCACAATAAACCTTTTAAGAAATCAGCGAGAATTGTTGGAGATGTAATTGGTAAATATCATCCCCATGGTGATTCATCAGTTTATGATGCAATGGTAAGAATGTCTCAAACTTGGAAAACATTATTACCTTTAATCGACATGCATGGTAATAATGGAAGTATTGATGGTGATCCTGCAGCTGCTATGCGTTATACAGAAGCAAGATTGAGTAAATACGCAGATTATTTATTAATGGATTTAAACAAGAAAACAGTAGGGTTTGTTCCTAACTTTGATGATGAAGAATATGAACCTACAGTTTTACCTGCAAAATTTCCTAATTTATTAGTTAATGGTACAACAGGTATTTCTGCTGGTTATGCAACAGATATACCACCACATAATATTGATGAGATAATTACGGCTGTAATTTATCGTATCAATAATCCCGAATGCCAACTAAAAGAAATACTTGCAATCGTTCCTGGGCCAGATTTCCCAACAGGAGGAATTATCCAAGGTAAGTCAGAAATCCAAAAAGCTTATCAAACAGGTAAAGGAAAAATTGTAGTAAAATCAAAAGTTGAAATTGAAACACATGATAAAATTAACCAATTAATAATTTCTGAAATTCCTTATGAAGTTAATAAAGCTAATCTAGTAAAGAGAATGAATGATATAGTAGAACAAAAGAATATCGATGGCGTTATAGATATCAGGGATGAATCAGATCGTGAAGGTTTAAGAATTGCCGTTGATATACGTAAAGATACAAATCCAGAATTTATACGTGATTATTTATTTAAAACAACTGATTTACAAGTAAATTATCACTTTAATATGGTTGCAATTGTAGATAAAAAACCAAATCAATTAGGATTAATTGAGTTTTTAGATGCATTTATTCTTCATCAAAAGGAAGTTATTACTAATCGTAGTAATTTTGAATTAACAACTTCCAGGAAGAGATTACATATTGTTGATGGATTAATATCAATGACTTCTATTTTAGATTCAGTTATTAAGACAATTAGAGAATCTAAAAACAAAAAAGATGCAAAAGAAAATTTAATCTCTTTATATGAGTTCTCAGAAGAACAAGCTGAAGCTATCGTAATGCTACAATTATATCGACTTACAAATACAGATATTGTTGCTCTGCAAAACGAACAAAAAGATTTAAATGAAAACATTCTAATGCTTGAAGATATTTTATCAAATGAAAAAGCATTATTAAAAACAATTAAAAATGAATTAATGTCTACTTTAAAGGATCTTTCAACGCCAAGAAAAACAGCAATTGAAAGTAAGGTTGATGAGTTGGTTGTAGAAGTTAAAAACTTAATTCCAAAAGAAGATACAAATGTTATTGTAACTCATGAAGGATATTTGAAGCGTATTAACCAACGTAGTTTTAAAGTAGATGAAAATACAAAATTAAAAGACAATGATGTCGTTTCTGGAGTATTTGAAGTCACAACAGTTGATACAATCCTGTTATTTACTAATCTAGGTAATTATGTTTATTTACCAGTAAGAAACATTCCTGAAGTAAAACATAAAGATCTAGGTTACCATGTAAGTACATTAGTAAATGTTGAAGCAAATGAAAAAATTATTTTTACAGTTCCAATTGATGATTTTGATGCAGAAAGATTTTTAGTATTTACAACTAGAAAAGGATTAATTAAACGAACTGCACTAAAAGATTTAAAAGCAACAAGATATTCACGAGCTTTGAAAGCTACTAAAATCCGTAAAGATGATGAATTAGTAAGCGTAGATATTTATAATGGTGAAGATTCTGAAGTAGTCGTACTTACTAAACAAGGATTTATTAATCGCTATTTAGCAAGCGAAATTACATTGATGGCCCCAGCTTCATTTGGAGTAAAAGCTATCGAATTAAAATCTCGACCTGATGATGAAGTAATCGCAGGAAAATGTGTCACCGAGAATGACTTAATCATTATGCTCACTGAGCGAGGAACAATTAAAAGAATTAAACCTAAAGAAATAACAGAAGGAAAACGTAACAATGTTGGAAAGCAGTATTTGCAAATGACCAAAACAGTTTCCAATGATGTCGTATTCGCTGAAGTAGTAAGACGTGATAATGCAAATTCAAAATTAGATTGTTATTTATTCGGTACAAAAGGTTATGTGCAGGTCGATTATCCAGTATTACGTGATGCTACAGCAAGCACTGGTAAAAAAATTAAAGCAGGTAATATTGGTGCACCTTCTAAAATTGTAATCACGAAAAATAATGAAGATTTTCTATAATAAAATTACTTAAAGATAATAAATAAAAGTAAAGTGCCCGTTTTTGAGAAGTTTAGTGGAGAATTCCCCACCCAAAAAAGATAATCGTCTCAAAAACGGTGTAAATTTAAAATTGAAATAGATAAAAGGTGAAAGTATGAGTTGTATAATTAATATTGATAGATTTCTAATTCCGAATGATGTTATTTCAACATTGACTTCAATATATAAGTATATAGGAAAGAATGAATATTTTTCTGAAAAAGTAGGTTCAGATTTAAATAGAATAGTTGACCAAACAATTGAAAGAGATGCTTATTTTATCGCTAAAATTATGAATCTAGATATTACGAACACACGTATGCGTTTAATAATAACAAAGAACTCATCCCCAAGATCTAATAGCGAAATAGTCCTATATAACATTAAAGAACTTTTAACTACATGTCAGCTGAAATTCGAAGACATGGAAACAAAAAGTAATGATCTAATTAACATGGTCAATTTCATTGATGATAAGAAGAATATAAAATATGATTATTTAACTATCGATAAAAAACAAGTCCTAAGAAGCCAAAACATGAGAAGTAAAAGGATTCAATTGGACGAGATCAATGATGAAGTCAATCGTATCATTTCAAAAAATCTTTATGAACCTATCATTTTATATTTACATTACTATATAGACTTTTATAATTTCAAGCCATTTACAGATGATAACGAAATCATGGGATTTATCTTATTGTATTTATTGATGCTTAAATCAGAGTTACATGCATTCAAATACGTAAGCTTATTTGAATTACTTTATGAAAATTATTCGGAGTTTGATTCCGAATTAAAAAAAGCCAGCTTTAATTGGAATGAAGGTTTCTCACAAACATTAGGATTTGTACGATTTATGATCAATATATTTTTAACAGCTTATCAAAAAACAGAAGAAATTATTAAGATATATGAGTTTGACAGTAGCATTAATAAATCTTATAATATTGAAAATACAATTTTAAAACTTCCAGATATTTTTACCAAGGAAGAAATAAGACTCAACCATCCCTTTGTAAGCGAGTCAACAATTAATAGAACATTATCTAAATTAAAAGAAGAAAATGTAATTAAACCTCTAGGGAAGGGGCGATCCGCAAAATGGGTTAAAATAACTATAAGTAAATAAAATGAGAAAAAGAATCATTAATAGATTGTAACTAATCTAAAATGATTCTTTTTTTAATATTTTGTATTAAACCTTCATTGAAAGAAAGACTATTAAATGACTTCCTATAATATATATTATGTTAAGTTTAATAAGCAAAGGTAAAGTCTAACTATTTTTAATCAGTGTGGAAAAGTTAATAGTCTGTACATTATATGTTTTATCTAGTCTTTGAATAAGAAAACCGCTCTACAAGCCTCCTATATATAACAATTTAATGAGTCTCCGTTAACTAATGTGATAAAGAATCTGATAGATACTTGATGTAAAATGATATTATTTTGGTTCGAAATTATATTAAGTATTTCGATTGATCCTGTTTTATTCTTATATTTAATTATTCCCTATACAGCCATTTAAAAAACTTAATTGATAAAGATTCACCTTAAAAAGATAATCCTCTCCATAATGAAGCTTATGCAATTTAACATTATCAATTTATTACAATGAATTGTATGTTGTTCAAATTATAATAGCTTATCTAGTGATATTAATTAGATCTTAATTTACTTGTTTATACGAGCTGTTTAATAATCGTTTTGAACATTAGAAAAGTAAATTTTTAATTTTAAAATTATAAAAATGACTATAAATATAAAATAAATTTTAACTTTACTACTATTTAATCTGTTCATTTTAATAAATATTGAAATGTAATAAATTTCGCTTGTATTGGCTTTTGGTTTCATAATGATTAAGAACCCTCTTCTTATAAACAAAAAGATTACAGCAGCAATAATAATCCTAAAACGCCAAAACTACTTAGATTAAAATGTCATTAAAGAAATTCCTAGTAGGATATAATTATTAATAATATGTGAATTGCTTTTTTCAATTTATACTTTATAGAATACTTATAAAACATAACCACCCCGTAATATAAGATCATGTATGAAACGTCTGAACATGTATGATTTTGACCAAATTTATATAAATATGGGGTTTGTTTTATATCGTAAAAAATAATAAAATGTTAAAATAATATACTCATTGGTTATGTTTGAGCGTGTTTTGCTTGTCAAAATTAATAATAAATTGTAAAACAATGAAATATGATGAGTTTGTGTGAAAGATAAATTTTATTATGATAGATTTGTATTATATTTAACTTACCACTTCTCGATCAAGTCAATATTGTATTACTCCGTTAATAAGGTTAAATGTTTTTGCTTCTTATAAACAGAATCGCACTTAGTTAAAAAATATAAATAATTGAACTTTTTATTCATTTATCGATGGATTCCCGGGGCTAAAAAAGATAATCGTCTTAGAAACGGGCTATTTAACCATTTTATAACAAAAACATTCAAATTATCTCTATTTTCGTAATTATTTAATTAATAAAAGCACCATAATCAATATTGATATATGATGCTAAAATATTATGAAATATTATTATTGTTGTTGATATTCTTATTTGTTTTAATAATATAAGTTGTAACAAATAAAGTAATTATAAAAACTATCAATTCAAATATTGGTGGAGTTATAAGTAGTGGGATTTTATCTAATGATTCAAAGATAATGAATTGTGGAGTTAATAATATCATTGGGATACCAATAATCAAAGTTATAAATATTTTAGATAATTTATTTAATCTTTTTGTTTCTGATAATGAAGTACTTGATAAAGTTCCATCATTAATTTTTAAGAAACTTTTTTGAAGTTTTAAAAGCAAGTAAATAGCGGCAATGCTAATTGATGCTTGATATAAATAATTTACAATTATAAATATTCCTTCAGTGATTTGGATATTTAAGTTTGTAAAAGCTGAAATTAAACTATTTGCACTTTGAGCTAATATTTTAAAAGTGATCAATCCTATTAATCCATAAATCATGACCTTGGTAATTTTGTTCGACGTTTTGTTATTACTTGAACTAATTAACCTTAACCCTACATATAAGAAAATCAAGCAATAAAATATCGAAGTAACAGCTATATGTAAGGATATATAGTTTGACTTAAACTGTGGACCATAAACAACTTTATTCACTAATTTAGGATTAGTAAAATAATATATCGTAAATATTGTAAATATTGATATAATTGAAAGAATAATTATTTCCCATGATAGAGCTTTATGTTTTTTTATTCTAAATAAAAGATAAACCATCGGTGATAATGATATTGCCATAAAAATAACTAAAGCAAGTACATGTATTGGCCCTTCAGAAAATAAAACAGTTCTAATTGTCCTTCCAATAAAGGTAAAAGGTAATATAAAAATATCATGATACCCCGAGGCATATAGTCCTCCAATTATAATGAATAATAATAAATATATAATTTTGAAAATTTTGTTTTTCATTCTATCCCTCTTTTTTATTATTCTTATTATAGTGCAAATATTTGTCTTTGTCAATTAATAATATATATCTAAAAACTAACCTAATTAATTCTCAGCCAACCAGGAAAGCAAATCATTGAATACTTCTTCTTTGTTAATTTCATTAAGCATTTCGTGACGACCTTCTAGATACAATTTTAATTGAACATTAGATTTAACTTTTTTAAGTTCTTTAAAGAGTATAGTAATACCTTAGATCGGAAGAGCACACGTCTGAACTCCAGT
>ENA-UOOK01006282-UOOK01006282.1-fermentation-metagenome-genome-assembly--contig:-NODE-6282-length-11462-cov-3.951346_pt1 | contig 11462 bp, 8 predicted proteins | sample MGYA00245777_ERZ724023 | MGnify/ENA primary metagenome ERZ724023 (study PRJEB28704, sample SAMN03018312) | fermentation metagenome | biome: anthropogenic terrestrial biome; feature: soil; material... | reverse complement strand
ATCCAACTGGGTTGACTGCATTGTCTGCGACTATAATTATGCCTTTGACCCCAGGGCATATCTCAGGCGCTATTTTGTAGAGCGTGCCACAAACTTTTTGTTTTTTAATCCCGCCTTACTGTATTCAATTTTATATTTACCAAAGCAAACATACGGCTTAATACCGCTGCTTTCATAACCGATACCGTGCATTGCTTCATCAAAGGCAATAATAAATACCTTGTTCTTGTTGCTGACAAAAGCATAAGTCTTTTCTGATAACTGTTGTTTCATAGTTTATTACTCCACTTTTCATAATACTTCCTCCTTATTAATTAACAAAGTTTTTTATGTTTATTAAACTTCTGGTTTCCACTCAAAGTTTTTATCTACAGGATACATAGGGCGAATAATATTTTTAAATTCAAAACTGTCTATAGCCAGACAACTACTGCCTGGGGTCAGTGACATAATAGATCGCTGCGATATCCTTCTCAAATCCGGGAAAAGATAACCCAGTTTAACTACAATGATTTTGTAGTCAGATACTTTAACTCCTGCACATTCGATTATTTCTGAGGAAGTAAATGAATGTCTTGCATCGGTAACAATTACATCAATTCCATCCACATTGATTAGAATAAAGTTACTACTGCGCCTATTACCCCTTCCCTCTACACTGCCCTTTCCCTTAAGCACTGCATTTATCTGGATAGATTTACTGGTGCTGTCTAGTTCTGCACCAAGCTTCAAGCTTAAACTATCACCTATATTGCAATTGTTAAACTGCTTAACGGCCCTGTTGTCTGTAATACCTGCAACAAGTGTTTTCTCAACCTTTTTTTTCAGTAGTATACTCAGCATGTAGGTATTGTCCCCTGCAGCACCCGCTGTAACATTATCACCCGAATCGCTAATGAAAACCAGTTTCTCCTTGGCATTAATAGCCCTTTCAATTGCATCTTCTGACTCAGTCGCCTCTTCTTCAAATCTGAACTTTTCTCTAACATCCCAGAATAGCTTTGCCAAACGTTTAGCCTGTTTAGGTGCTCCTGAATAACCGTTCTTCCCAACTACAACAACGCTTGCTCCTGCATTTGGCGCATCAGTCCAAGGCATGCAGCTAAAAATGGACGCACAAAGAACACCTTCGTCTTTTTCAGCAATATCTAACTCCTTGATTAGCGACTTCGTGGGCTCCACTCCCGTTGTAACCATTTCACCTGGGAATAACAAAGGTGGGCGTACCATTACAGGTTCAGGGAGGATGTTCTCATCTACACATTTTAAAAGAAGCTCTGCAGCCCTAATCTGGGTCTCTTTGTGATCTTCATGAGGGACCGTTCTATAACCATAGATAATATTTGCAGATTTCATAAGTAAATCTGTATTATTGGCATGAAAGTCCAAAGCAACAGCAATCGGTATGTCCGGTCCTACCTTTTTACGAATTTCTGAAACAAGCAAACCTTCACCGCTACCTATATTTTCGACATTCATAGCACCATGCAGGAATAACCATACTCCATCTATTTTAACATCCTGAGGAATGTGGTCTAAAATGTAGCTTTTAAATGACATATATGCTTCTTCATCAACTTTCCCCGAAGGCATTGCATATGCACACAATGTAGGAATTATTTCAACATCAGCTTCACGGAAAACCGAAGTCGCTGCAATGTAATCCAGCATCTCTTCTCCCTTGTAAACCATGAAATCCTTCGCCATGGTTTTTACCTGACTGAAAGAATTTGTCTCTTGGCGTAGTGAACCAACAATTATTCTCTTTTTCATATTATTATCTTTCACCTCTATCTTATATTTCCTAAGTTACATCTTATATCTTGACCTTTCTAATTTCAATCTATAAACTAGAAACGGGAAGTGAATATGTATTTATATCGCTTCCAATTTCTGGTATCTATTCTCTATATTAATCTCTATATTTTATATTTTAATTTTCAACTTTATAAATGTGTGATCCTTGAGCAAAATACAGCTCTCCTTTATGATCAATTGTAGCAGCCTTTACAACACCAGGTAGTTCTAGCACACAATCTGCCTCACAGGTTGCAGGTTTCACTAGAAGCAAGTCCTTTCCACTGAATACTGCTGCAGTATCATCATTATACTTTATAATACAGGAAATGGGGCTCTTAAGTTTAATGGAACCAGTAAATTCCATAGAACCACATCTAAATATTTTAATTTCATCTCCAACATTTACAAGGCCATAATTCCCTACAATTCCTATAATACCAGGAGTAACTCCTTCTGGGAACTGCATTTTCCAAATAATTTTACCATTTAGGTTCCAAACGCATAAATAAAAAGGCTCTACTTTATTAGGGAGTCCATTACCAAAACCATCCGTTGTAAAATAAAGGTATTTTTCGCCCGATGCCAGCCATGCTATTTCCTGTTCAGGAATAGGATCATACCATGAAATGACATCAAGGGTATCCGTATCTACTCGTGAGATACCACCACCATAAGTTCCATATTTAGCAGTCCATCCAGTCCAAAAAGCGCCATCAGGTCCTATTGTGCTTCTTCCATGAGGTCTTATAAGATCAGGTCCTGCAGATTTGAGGGTAATAGGATTAACATTATTTATCTGGTCCCATGGTTTCGATGGGTCATATACTACATGATCACCACCTGCATATGTAGCCATGAAAATTTTCCCATTTATATATTGCATTCCATATACTTCTCCACCCCTATTACATACAGCTGCTGAGTTCCAATAATCTCCATTTTTGGTGTTATAACTGAAAATAGTCTGACCAAAATTACTTGAACCCCATAGTCTTCCATTAGGTGAAGATGTAAGAGCTAAAATTTGTGTAGGTGGCGCATCAACAGGTATTTTTTTAAGATTGACCTTCTCATCACTCTTTTTTAATATAAAGTACTCCTGCCCTCTAACTCCCGTAATGTCGCCATTTGAAAGTGTTTTTAATGCTTCGGCGTTTTCTGGCAAACGTATATCTTTTATCTCATTTCTCAGATTTTTTACATATTTTGAAACAGCATTATTTTTATCATGATTTAGACTTTCCAATTTATCTTCTAATTTATCCTGTGGTAATAAAATATCCAAAAAAGGTTTTAGTGTGTATGGGTCATAGAAATCCAATTTATTGCCTGTAACTGTGCAGATAAAATCTCCGTTTACCTCTTTTATTACTGCACCATCTCTTCCAAACTGCTTTGAAGATCGGGTTTCCATATCCCATACAGCTACATGTGACTTTTTCTGTCCACAAGATATAAATATTCTCCCTGGCACTTCACCATAAACTGTTCTGCTATACATGTTTCCTTCATACTCTGATACCTTTCCCATATTCTCAAGAATGTGTTCTGCCGAATTATAGCGAAGCAGAACGCATCCGGGATAGGTACCTCCATATACCATTCCATCCGAGCCAAGTACTAGATTCCATATATAAGTTTCATTTTCATCTTTCAACGATATAGCCCATTTCCGTGTTTTCAAATCAAGGCAATGTAAGAAGCCTTGTAACCCACAAGTTCCTACTAGAAGTTTTTCATTATTCAAGCAAAGAAGTGCCCAAGCCCCTTCATCTCCCGGCAGCTCAATAGATTCACCCGCTCCACTCTGTGTCTCAATAAACACCAATCTGCCTGCTCCCCCTGAAACAAAACTTGATAATACTATTTTTTCCCGTCCATCTTTCGGGTCTACAATAATTGTTGATGCAAGTATACAAAAATTTCTACATGGTTCTTCAAGATATCTGTATTCCATATTTGGTTACCTCTCTTTACTGTTAAAAATTGTTAGTCTATAATTAGTAGCTATAATCCTCCATAATTAGCTATACTTTCAAATTATTCTTCTGAATATGTTTTCAAAGCTTTTATGAAATCATCAATATCATACACAAAACCGGAAATTATAGACACAAACCACAGTCCTAGTTCCTTAGCTAGCTCATTCCTTGCAGTCTCCTTGTTCTCGATTGCGGTAACAGCTTGTCTTATGGTAGAACACATCATGCCTCTTCTGACCATATCAACAATACCACCGGTAGAAACAAGCAAACATCCATTAATAGCAAATCCTACATAAATCAGATGATTCACGCCCTCCTTCTTGCATAAAGCAAAGAGCTGATCCGCATTTACAGCAATTCCTTCATTATCCTGGGGCTTAGCTCCATCAGGGAAATCAAGATTTTTAAATCCAAGCTGTACATCCTCTTTATTGTGTGCTCCAGGTACAACATTGTCTGACCAAAATGTCCACAATTTGTTTATTTCTTCTTCTCTGTCTATAATTTTGTGAAATTTACATTCACATCCATTTTTCAGTTTGTTTTCTTCATTGGTAAGCTTTACGGCAGCTTCATATCCAGGATACTTATTTAAATACTCACCAGGAACTGCAACATGAAAAAGTTTCAATTTAGAGTTTCTTACTGTTCTTAATAATTCAGGGAAAACATTTCTACAAATATCACTTGCCCTAGGGAAGTATTCCACTGTTTTGTGCCAACCGGGATATTTCTCTCTTGTGCCACAATCCCAGGCATGCATAACAACTAGTGCCGTATGTTCAGGGTTTATTTCTAGGTCTGCCTTTTTCCAGCCACCAAAACCTTCTGCAGGAACATCCTTTGAAAAATCAGCGTCAAACTGCTGGTAATAATATGTAGGTACCTTAAGTGATTTCAATTCACATCACCTCTTATCCTCTAATTATCTTTGCCCTTTTATTTATTAATTATTTTACTCCTAAGCCATACAAATTGTTGCTATCTTAATTGCTATCATCTTATCATATCAATATTTTTAATGTTTGAATACAACTAACATAAATTCGCAAGTTAGGAGAATACACAATTTGTAAAATACAATATATTAAAAACAAAGCTGCAGAATAAAATTATCATACTGCAGTCTTTTTAATATTCTTTATAAATATAATTTTATGCTTATTCCTTCACTGACCCTACAAGAATTCCCTTTACAAAGTATTTTTGAACAAATGGATATACACATACAATTGGAAGGGCAACTAATATAATTGCAGCATTCTGATAGTTTTCAGGTCTGACATCAACAGTGCCTAATTCCATCATTTTTTGTGCTGCTTCACTCATACCTGAAGTTATAGACTTTTCTAATACAATCTTCCTCAGATAATACTGCAATGTCCATTTCATATTATCATCTATATATATCATTACATTAAACCAGCTATTCCATGACCCAAGAGCGATAAACATTCCAATAGCAGCAAGAGTAGGTACGATAGTAGGCATAACAATTTTGAAAAGCGCCTGTGTTTCTGTAGCACCATCAATTTTTGCTGCTTCTAGCAGGCTTGCAGGTATTGTTTCTATCTGACTGCGAATTATAATAATGTAATATACGCTGACTAATGCAGGAAGAATAAGAGATAAATAAGAATCTTTTAGTTTTAAGTATCTTGTCATCAATAAATAAGATGGAATAAGTCCTCCAGAAAAGTACATGGTTAGAATAAAGTAGTAATTAAAAATTTTCTTCCCAAAAAATTTTTTTGAAAACCCATATGCAGCCATTACATTTACTATTAATCCAAGTATTGTTATTGTACCGGCTACAAAAACAGTATTTATAAAAGATTTTAGAAATATTTTATCTTGTAATATGCTTTTATAAGCTCTTGAATCAAAACCTTTTGGCCAAAAACTAACACTCATTTCCACAAGGGCTTTTTCAGTACTTAAAGATACAGCTACAATGTGCATGAATGGCATCACTATTGATAAGCAGAGCAAAATCATTAATGTATTATTTATAATTTCAAATGTTATTCTTCCTTTTGACTTTATCATAATTTTCCCTTTCTAAATTTTATATAATAGTGTATTACAATATTTACCACATAGACCATCCTGCAATTTTTTTGGCTGTCTTATTAGCTGCAAATAATAGACCAAAATTAACAATGGATTGTGTTATACCAATAGCTGTAGTTGCACTAAATTGTGCTTGTTCAAGACCAAGCCTATAAGTATATGTGCTTATAACATCCGCAACTTCATATACCATAGGATTATAAAGTAAATAAACCTGTTCAAATCCGATGCTTAGAAGACTTCCTATTTGTAATAATAAAAGTACAATAATTATTGAGGTTAAACCCGGAATAGTAATATTCCATGTTTGTCTCCATTTACCTGCTCCATCAATTGTAGCTGCTTCATATAAAGTAGGATCAATTGAAGTGATTGCAGCAAGATAATATACAGAAGACATACCTATACCTTTCCAAATGCCTGTACCTATTAGAATTGTTCTAAAATATTCCTTCTTAACCATGAAATAAGTAGGTTCTGTTCCAAAAATACTATTAATTGCCACATTTACTATACCTGTTGTGGGTGACAGTATTGATATTGCTAAAGATGCAGCTACAACCCAAGAAATAAAGTATGGAAGATAACTAATTGTTTGAACCACTTTTTTAAATTTCATATTAGTTAATTCATTTAATAATAATGCTAAAATTATTGGTGCAGGAAATGAAAATATTAGAGAATATATATTAATAATTATAGTATTTTTCATAACATTCCAATAAGTTGGATCAGTTATAAACTCTTTAAAATGTTTTAATCCTACCCAATTACTTGCCATTACCCCTTTAAACGGACTATAATCTTTGAAGCCAATAATAATTCCATATATTGGTATATAGTGGAAAACTAAGAGCAGTAATACTGCTGGTGCTATGAGTAAATATATTGGAATATCTCTATTTGGCATAAATCCTATTCTTTTAGTTAAAGCATTGCTTTTTGATGCCATTTATTACATCAACCTCCGTTCTACCCTCTGGTGTCTAATTTTATACTGAACAGTATAACCGGGTATGATTCATACCCGGTTATAAATCATGAATTATTGACCACTTCGCTCTTTAGCTACTTTCTTTAATTCTGTAGTATACGCATCAGTAATATATTTATATTTTTTAACCCATTCACTAACTAATGAATCATACTCTTCCATTGATATTTCTCCCATTACAGCTCTATAAATTATGTTTTTAGACTGTTCTCTTGCTTCTGCTGATTTAGGAGCAATGTCTGCAATTGATGGAACAAATGATGCATTGGTAATTTGAGGAACCATAGCAGATTCTTTATCTCTGATTGCTATTCCACTCTTCCATACTTTAGAAAATTCAGAAGCTACCTTTGGATTCATTTTTGGAAGCGAACCAGCCATTCTTACGTCCATACTATCTGCGTACCAATATTGCTTCATGAATAAGTAAGCATTTCTATATGATGCCTTATTGTGTGCTTCAATATCCAGAACTTTTGATCCATCTTGACGAACAAAATACTCAATTCCTTCACGTCCCCATGAAATTTGTTCAAGAAGCCCAGGATCAAGAAATGCTTCAAAAATTCTTAAAACTGCATCTTTTTTAGTTGATGCTTCTGATACTGATACAATATGCCAGCCTAATGGAGAGTTCCCCCAATATGCAAGCCTTGGCTCAACCCCTGGAGCTATAGGATTATTTACAAAACCTATAAGAGCATTTGTATTTCCTGCTTGAGCAAATGCTTCTTGTTTACCTAATACTGCTGCAGAATCACCACGCCATACCATCATATTCTTTTCCATTTGTCTATTTGTAAAATCAGCGCCAGTATTTGTTACAAAAGTTTCGTCTAATAATTTGTTTTCATATAGTTTTCTGTGATACACAACTGCATCCCTGGTTCGTGGATATTCAAATGCCCAAATATATCTATCATCATCTGTGGTCTGCATTTTAACTCCATTACCATCAACCTGGGCTCCAAAAGCTTTAAAGAACATATCCATCATCATAAATCCACCACCACTTGATAATGGAACAGAATCAGGATATTTTTCTTTTACTAAGGACATAACTTCAAACCATTCATCAGGAGTTACAGGCGATTTATCTCCATATACTTCACGGATTAAATCAATTCTTGCATAGGTTCCTGTAGGATTACCATTACTTAATGTATAAAGTCCATAAACATTACCGTCATTTGATCTCATCATATCAAGCATATCTTTTGTATAAACTTTTGAAAGTTTCTGAGATTTAGGTATGAGTTCTTCCCAGTCAGCGAAAGCACCTTCTGCTCCATATTTATTAATATCTGAATGAAACCAACTGTGAACTATGTCAGGAATTTCACCAGAGGCCATCATTAAATTAAACCTTGTTTGAAAATCCCCATATGAAGGTTGTATCATTTCCAAGTCCACATTTGCAGCTTTTTCAATGATATTCAAAAATGGGTTGTCACTTTTATCTACATCATTAGGAAAAGCTATACCGGCATCTCCAAAGAACATTTTAACTTTAGTTGGCGGATCTGTTTTTGGTGCCTCTTTTTCTGTCGAAGATGTTGGGGTAGTGTCTGTTGTTTTAGTGTCATCTGTATTGTCTGTACCTGTTTTAGACACCACACAACCAGTTGCAAAAATTGTAATTGAAAAGAGTAAAGCCAGTAGTAGTGCAATTTGTCTTCTAGTTTTTCGCATAAAATTCCCCTCCTAATTTTCATAAAACCTGATTAATAGATTAATTTTTCATATTAAATATTAGCTAATATTGTACTGTTAACAATTATTATTCTAACTTGTGCTAGAGAAAAATGCAAAACAACAATCTTATATAAATGTATAGTTTTTTGCTTTTTAAATGATAAATTATTTGTAATAATGATTACTTTCTTGACATTGACTTTATTTGTAATTAGATTAATGAGTTTTACTGCTTATTTGTAATAATTTTATGTAGTACTTTCTCGTTTGTAATATTTATGATATGAATTTATAATATGAATTTATAGTCTTGTTAAACTTTTAATATCCATTGTAATATGTTATTATATAAATAATTAAACAACTAAAATATTATAATTATTATTCATAATAAATTATTGATGTTAAATATTCTTATATGCATAAAATTTGTACTATATCAATTTATTATTTGTATACATATTATGGTAAATCGATAGTATGTGCGGAGGATTTTATGATTCGTAGAAAAAAAATTAGAGTCAATATAGAATTAAGTTATATATATAGGCTTTTTATATCTTACTTTGTCATTGTTACTATTTGTATAGGGATTATGGCTGTTTTCTCCTATAGGCTAGAAAGCAACAATATTAAGAGCTGGGCAATAAAATCCAATAATGATCTCTTAAACCATTTTAAAGGTACTATGGATAGTTTAATACTTGATAATATTGATAAGTCATCAATGCTTGTATTACAAAATGCAATAAATAACTCTGATGTATCATACTACTTTTCAAATTCTGTTGAACATAACTATATTGGAGTACTAAAAGTCATAGATTTGCTAAAAAATATAAAGGCAGCTAATCCTTTAATTAGTTCTATAACAATTTATTTTAATGGTAATAATCTTTTGGTATCAACAGATGGTGTAAAATATAGTCCTGACGATAACTCAATCATGTTTGATAGAGGATATATATATAAATTATTTAATGATGATGTTAAACAATATTGGGGACTTAAAAAGGAAAGACTAACTGCTACACCTAATCCTGATCCTTCAATCCTGTCGGAAATAAACTTTATTACATATATTCGTAAAATTACATCTCTCTCTTCACTTCCAAATACAGGTGGCAGTATTACTATATCTGTTGATGAAACTGTATTACATTCATTAATAAAAGGTTCTGCCCCCACCAATTTTGGACAAATTTTAATTATCGATGAAAATGGCAATATTCTGTCTCATAGTAATAAGGATTATCTTTATAAGAACATTAGCACCTACTCCTTTGGGGAAAAAATTATGGGGAAAATGACTAAAAGTTCATCAGGTTATTTGACAAGTAAGATAGAGGGAACAGATAATATTATTTCATATGTTGCTTCAGATTATAATAATTGGAATTACATTACATTGCAACCTATTGCTCAACTAACAGAAGCAAAACTCAAATATTTAGGCCAAACTATGGTTCTAATTGCTATTGTTACACTCATTTTTGGTCTTATTATCTCACTTTTATCATCTAAAAGTATATATTCTCCTTTAAAACGTTTATCAGATATATGTAAAAACATTTTAATAGCCCGTTCATCTGAAGCAACAAAAGATGAATGCACAATTATAGGTTCGACACTTGGTATACTTTCCGAAAAAGTTAAGGAACAAGAAGAAAAATTAGAACAAAGTATTCCAATCATTAAGCATCACTTTATCCAGAGTCTGCTTCATTCAAATACCTTAAATGAAGAAACAATTTACATAAAAACTGAATTCCTTGGCATTAACCTACATTTTGACTATTTCACAGTAATTATTTTAAAAATAAGAGATATTCATTCGGCTATTGGTTTTGAAACTTCTGAAATGCTAAAACTACATATTATAGAAAAAATAGATTATTATTTAACTGGTCAAAATATGCAAAGTATTTGCAATGAAGCTAATGATTCTATAAATATTATCCTTAATACAAAATCAGAAGATTGCTGTATGATAATTAATATTAATAATTTGATAAAACATATTGAAAATGAGCTTCACATAAATGTCAATATAGGCATTGGCAATACTTATAAAGAATTTGAAAATATTGTTTTATCTTATAAAGAGGCAGTAAATTGTATAAATTATAGTTATATTTATCCTGAAGTTAATATATTTACCGTGAAAGAAACCTCAGCATGGGAGCATAACTTAGGTGAAAACTTGAAACATTTATATGACGCTTTTTGTATTTCAATGAAATCAGGAGATAGAAAGTCTTCTTCAAAAGATATTTTCACAATCATTAAAACAATAAGAACCGATCACATCAGTTATAATAATGCTTTAAAAATGTTAACCCAATGTGTAACTTTTATTGAAGATACTATTTCTGATCTGAAAATAAATCCAAATACTATTATTAAGAGTGATATCTATACAGACTTTAATAACATAAGTAACATAACATATCTTGCAAATTGGTTTGATGTAATAATCAATCAGGTTTTCTCGCAAATAGATGAGAAAAAATCACAGAAAAATGCAAATTTCATTATGGAAGTTAAAGACTATATATTAGATAATATACTCGAACCATCACTTTCCTTGAATTATGTGGCTGAAGTAATGCATATTAGCCCTGCTTATTTAAGCAGGATGTTTAAGAAAGAAACTGGTATGACATTTGTAGAGTACTTAATGGATTGTAAGCTAAATACTGCGAAAAACCTTTTATTACTTAATACTGATATGAAGATAGATGATCTTTGCAACACCATTGGTTATTCAAGCCCACAATATTTTATAAGAAAATTTAAAATTAAATTTGGATCAACACCAAGTGAATACCGCTTAACTCACATTAGAGAAATTAATACTTGATTCTACTACAAAAACCCAGATTCTGCTTCAAAGGGCGAATTTAGCTTGGAGA
>ENA-UOOK01006281-UOOK01006281.1-fermentation-metagenome-genome-assembly--contig:-NODE-6281-length-11464-cov-9.357349_pt1 | contig 11464 bp, 10 predicted proteins | sample MGYA00245777_ERZ724023 | MGnify/ENA primary metagenome ERZ724023 (study PRJEB28704, sample SAMN03018312) | fermentation metagenome | biome: anthropogenic terrestrial biome; feature: soil; material... | reverse complement strand
GGCAATGGGTAGGGTTTCGGCAGACCGTCGAAAGGGTGCAATTCCCGTGGAGCTGTGCCAACAGTCGTCCGTTTAACCATATAGTTTTTAAGAAAGAGTTTAGCTGGAAAGGAGATGAAAAAGCATGAGTGACTGCGTTATGCGTGGAGATATTTTTATGCCAGCCTAAATCATGGAATTGGTTCAGAGCAGAGAGGATACCGACCAGTCCTCATCATTCAAAATAATATAGGTAATAAGTTTAGCCCAACAGTTATCGTAGCAGTAATTACAGGTAAGGTTCACTACAAAGCTAGACTACCTACCCATTGTCTACTAAACCTTTCTCCTGCATTATCAATTCCATCAATGGTCTTGTTGGAGCAGATCATTACAATAGATAAAAGACGTTTGAAAAAATATGTAGGTAGAATTAACGAAGAAGAAACTACCTTTATCAATAAGGCTCTCTCAGTCAGTTTAGGATTGGAGGGTCTATAATTATACTCTTTTTATTGAATGCGATTGAAGAGAAAATCGACACAATTCACATAAAGTCAGAACCTATTTATACTGTAGGTATGTATTCACGGAGGTGTTTACAGATGGAAAATATTAGACCTGAACAAAAAAGGACTGAAATAAAAAATCCTGCTCCGAAAAAAGCAACCAAATATTCGCAATCGAAAGAATATGACACTTTCATTAACATACTGGCAACTGTGGTGGAAAAGTACGGAGTTGAGATTTTAGAAGAAATAGATTGTGCTGTGTAATTTCACAGCACATTACATAGAACATTTTCCATCTGTTTACCGAGATAAAAGGAGGTTTTGATTATGAGTAGAAGTGGAATGAAATGTGTTCTATATCCTCGTGTCAGTACAGAGATGCAGGTTGATGGATTTAGTTTAGATGGTCAGCTAACCAGTTTAAATCGCTTTGCAGACAGAGAAGAAATGGTAGTGGTAGATATTTATGAAGATGCAGGGAAATCAGGAAAGTCCATTGAGGCTAGACCTGCTTTTAAGAAGATGCTATCAGATATCGAAAATGGTTTACAGATAGATTATGTATTAGTATATAAACTATCACGTTTTGGAAGAAATGCGTCTGATATTTTAAATTCCTTAGAGTTCATACAATCTTATGGAATAAACCTAATATGTATAGAAGAAGGGATTGATTCATCACAGACAAGTGGAAAGCTACTAATATCTGTTCTTTCTGCTGTAGCTGAAATTGAAAGAGAAAATATCATTGAGCAGACTATGAACGGACGTAAGGAAAAAGCACGTCAAGGTGGATGGAATGGTGGTTTTGCTCCCTATGGCTACTACTTAAAAGATAAGATGCTTTTTATTCAGGAAAAGGAAGCAGAGGTTATTCGTCTGATACATGAAAAGTTTGCTAATACAGATTTAGGATATAACGGAGTAGCACAATATCTTAACTTACAAGGTATTGAAAAAATTCAAAGACAAAATAGTAAGCTTAAAGAATGGAGTGGCAGCTTTGTAAGGCAGATTTTAGATAATCCTATTTATATTGGAAAGATTGCTTTTGGTAGGAGAACAAGAGAAAAAATAAAAGGTACAAAAAATGAATACCGTCAAGCTTGGCAGGAAGATTATATTTTAGCCGATGGGAAACATGAAGCTATAATAAGTGAAGAATTATGGAATAAGGTTCGAGAAAAACGAATAGAAACAGGAATAAAGCAACCTTCAAAAATAGGTAAAAATCGAGTGCATTTATTATCAGGAATTTTAAAATGCCCGACCTGTGGCGGACCAATGTATACTAATAAACATGCCTGGACAAATAAGGATGGAACATACAAAGAAGTTTACTACTATGTATGCAGTAGAAATCGTAATGTACGAGGTAAAAGTTGCGAATATAAAGCAATGCTGAAGAAAACAACAATTGAACCTCTTGTAATTGAGGCGATCAGAGAATTGGTCAGTAATGAAACATTTGCAAAGGAAGTTAAGGCAAGAATAGGTACTCAAATTGACACTACAACAATTGATAAGGAAATAAAAAATTATGAATCAAAACTCCGAGAGGTAGATTTGAATAAATCCCGGTTAGAAAATGAAATTGACACACTACCAGAAGATGCCAGACATCGAGAGAGAAAGTTACATGATATGACTATTCGCTTAAATGATCTGTATGATATAATAGTTGAGTTAGAAGACAAGATTGAGGATGCGAAATTAAGACGAAAATCAGTTGAGAGAGATGCAATTACTTTGGATAATGTTTATAAACTAATGATTAATTTTGAAAAAGTATACGATAAAATTAATGACGAAGAACGGAAAGCTCTTGTATCTTCCTTGATTAAAGAAATTCAGATATACCCTCGTGGTGAAACAGAAGTGCCACTAAAGTCTATTTCCTTTAACTTTCCTGTGTATAAAGACGGTCAGGAAGTACAAGAACTTTTGTGGGACAAAGATATGCACGTTGAGACGTGCGCATTGATAACAAGGGTTTAAAATGGGGGTTCCGGAGAGGCTTGATATAAGCCTTTTGTGTGTTTTTGGGTTGGAAATCGGAGCGTTAAAAAATGTGATTTTTTACTTCGAGGGAACATATCAAAATAGGCTCAAACACTAGTGACAGAGCGATTTAGATGTCATAGTCTGGCGGGTGGTCGGGTTAGATGTCAGGGGTTCGCGAGTGGTCGATTTAGATGTTTTTTTATTTTGCCGGGGTTGTGTGTTCAGGTTGGATGTTGGGGTTATAAGGTTGCAGAATAGGCTAACTAACATCGTAGAAATGTGGTAAAATGGTAGTTAGCCATTGAGAAAATTATCGTCCGAGTGACCATCGAATGTCATAGTCATTATTGGCCTGATCTTCAGCATTTGATGGTATGATGGATATGATCAGCAAGTCCTCTGATCTGGAATTAGGATTGTTTTCGTATAATCGTTGCCTCGTAAGGCTAATGAGTAAAATGACAAGAGTGTATAATTCTTTAATAGTCGTTAAGACTTGTTTTGTGTTATAAGTAATAACCGTATCATATATTAATTCCTGCTGGATTTGCTTTTCTTTTTGTGCATCAAAAGTATCCAGGCATATATCTACGGAAGGTTCACACGGATTATTCAAAAGTCTCTTAGTGTATGCGAGCAATTGCTTATTCAGCTTAGTTTTCGATTTGGAGCTACCTCGGTAATAAATTGATATACGCAATATAGGTTTGTTGTTATTCATGACGATACCTCCTTTAGTCGTAACCCATATTAGCTCTACAGACCTACATTATCAAGTTATAAAACGAACAATCAGGTGGTGGTTTAGATGAGCAAAATCTCCATTCGTTTTTTTGATGATAAAGAAGTTCGTGCTGTTTGGGACGATGAAAAATCCAAGTGGTGGTTTTCTGTGCTTGATATCATCGGTGTTTTGCGTGGCGAGGACGATTACAAAAAAAACAGAAATTATTGGAAGTATTTAAAGTCAAAACTTAAAAAAGAAAATAATGAGTTGGTTAGTGCCACTAACCAACTGAAATTGACAGCTGCCGACGGGAAAAAATATCTAACAGATACATTTGATTATGACGGCATCATTGAGCTTGCGAAAAATTTTCCAAGCAAACAGGTAAATCGCTTTATCGAATGGTTTACCTACAGCGATGAAACCATTGACGGAAAGAGCAAATCAAAGGCATATGCTCTTTTCGACAGTTCTTTGCTTAATACAATAGAAGTCGGTACTGTCAAAGGCTTGCAACAAATTCACGGCTATTTATTTGGAGGGCTTTATGACTTTGCAGGGCAAATCAGAGCCCTTAATATCGCAAAGAGTGGTTTTCAATTTGCTATGGCGCGTTTCTTACCAGAAACACTGAAAAAAATTGAAGAAATGCCCGAAAACACTTTTAATGAAATTGCAGATAAGTATGTTGAGATGAATGTTGCCCATCCTTTTATGGAGGGGAACGGCAGAAGCACGCGCATTTGGCTTGATCTGATTCTAAAAAAGAACCTGAAATTGTGTGTGGACTGGAGCAAAATCAATAAAAAAGACTATCTCACCGCGATGGAGAAGAGTGTAACGAATTCCACGCAAATAAAAGTACTTTTGCAGTCCTCCTTGACAGATAAGATAAACGACCGTGAAATGTTTATGAAAGGTGTAGATTATTCCTACTATTACGAACAGGAAAATGAAATCACTGAAGGGGATAAGTGAATGAAATTATAATTTGGGCAGCCGCTCTTTTAAGCGGATGCGGCGAGGTATAATATGGAAGAAAATACAAAAATACATTTCATACCACCATTGCCACCTAAGAGAGAGAAGCGAGTAGGTATTTACTGTCGCGCGAGTACAAACAGTGCTGAACAGCTAAAGAGCCTTACCGCTCAAGTATCAGCGCTTACAAGATTGACAGCAGCTAATCCCAAATGGTTATTAGTTGATGTGTATATAGATATTGCTTCAAGCAAAACAGGTTCGTCTCGGAAAGAGTTTTCTCGTATGATGAAGGATTGCCAGTCTCGTAATATAGAAATTATCCTTACAAAGAATATCAGCAGATTCGGACGAGATACGGTGGAAATTCTTGATGCATTAAATCAGTTACGGCCTCTTGGTGTCCGCGTCATATTTGAACAGGAAGTACTTGATACAGCTGATACAGATAATGACCTTATGATATCTATTATTGAGTCGATTGCTCAGGCAGAAAATGAATCACGCAGCGACAATATTAAATGGGGAATCAAACAACATGCCGCACAAGGCACTTCAAAGCTATATAATAGAAAATGTTATGGTTATTACAATGATGAAGATGGCAATTTGGCTACTGATGAGAAAGAAGCGAAAAATGTTCGCATGATATTTAACCTCTATCTTCAGGGTAAGAGTGTTTTAGGTATTGCTAAGGAACTGGAGCAACTGGGAATTAAATCGCCTACCGGAAAGGCGACTTGGCCTAAGAGAACAATTGACGTAATGCTCAGTAATGAAAAGTATATGGGAAATGTGCGGTTGTTGGATAACGGAAAGCATAGTGCCTGCTATTTAGCTGAGGGCAACAATCCGGCGATAATTTCTAAGGAAACATTTCAAGCTGTACAGATTGAAAAACAGCACAGAAGCAATATTATAGAGGGCGAAAAAGGAAGTCAGCGAAAAAGCAAAAAATACAGTTCAAAGAAGTGAAAATAGAAATAGCCTAATCGAGAATTATTTCTTAAGTGGACAGGATAGATGTTAAACCAGCATAAACACAGCATTATTACTGTATTTTTGGAAAGTGTATAATAGCCTAAAAACTTCACGTTGAGTGTTGTGTATTGATGTCACGCACAAAAGATTGATTTAGTTGAAAACCCTTATATATCAAGGCTTTTAGCACACATGGGTACAAAACCCACCCGGCGAAAATCATGATTTTTTCGGTTTGAGGAAACAAGTCTATAAAGGCGCTTTTTGATACTCAAGTGGCCAGGTTAGATGTCAGTGCTCGGCGAGTGGTCAGGTTAGATTTTTTTTAGGAATTTTTTGAGGTTGTGTGGTCAGGTTGGATGTTATAAAATTAAGCTTTATATGAAAAATGGAGTTTGGATATGGACAATAATTCAAAGGTATTGAAACTAAAAACTAAATCTTCAATAATACAGCTTTTTATAGCCATCTGCGGCACATTTGTCGCGGTGTTTGGTTTATTTATGTTTAATCAACATTTACTGATGTCGTTTTCATTGCCGTTACGCATGATTTTAATGATAGTCACGCAATGGTTACTTTTCCTTGTTCCAGCGATATTAATGGTTGTGTACAAGGAAAAGCTCAGCTGTATGGGCTTTAGAAAAGAAAAGATCCCGTCGCAAATAGGCATAGGGATATTGCTTGCGGTTTCCATGTCATTAGTTTTGACCGTACTTCCCATTATTCTTGGCTTTAAAGATGTGGTTGGAGACTATGCTTATACGCAAACATGGCAATTTGCTTATGAATTTATCTATCGAATACTAGGAGTTGCTCTCGCAGAAGAATTGGTCTTTCGCGGTTACATATTTAATAAATTACTGCAAATTAAGAACTCCAAATGGTTTGCTATCATTATATCATCTTTGCTGTTTGGCCTGTTTCACATACTCAACGGGAATATCATTCAGGTTTTCGTGACGGCGTTTATTGGATTAGTTTATTGTATATTCAGAGAAAAAATCAAAGGGTGTACCCTGCTTTCGTTAATCATTGCTCATGGTGTGTATGATGCCTTGATTGTATTGTGGGTTTCAATACTATAATCAGTATAAGGGCTGTTTGTGTTAACTTAAAAGTTGACCATATTCCAATTGAAAAGTGGACCACCCTAGACCCAGTTTGTTAGGGTATTAGTTATACGATAGGGGAAGATTTTCTTTCTAAGGATACGGTATGTGTTACGCATAGAAACGGGGAGTTTGCGGAAACACAACAAAGGAAAAAGCCCCCTCCTAGGCTGGTCTTTACACACACTTAACACAGCGCTATGGTTTTGCTAAAATTGACACATGAGAGTTCATAATCTTAAATTTTCAAATGCCCTGATTGAGTTTATCAGGGAAACATTACATGTGGAGCCAACAATTTCTCGTACGGAATTGTCACAGCGGGTGTGTGAACGCGAGAATTGGCGTTCTCTTAATGGCAAATTAAAAGAAATGAGCTGTCGTAAGGCGTTGTTAGAGCTTGACAGACGAGGTATCATTGATTTGCCGTCTTTATCAAAGACTTATTCGTTTGATAAGCCCGCTGAATCTGTGCTTTGCATCGAAGTTCCCGAGCTTACGTGTTCCTTGGATGAGTTAGGCGAAGTAGCATTACAGCCGATTGAGAGCAGATATAAACATGAGTCAAAAGTATGGCGTTCTCTCGTCGAGACCCATCATTATTTGGGGGCTCAACTTCTTTGTGGCGCTCAAATACGCTACCTAGTTGAAAGTTCAAAATATGGACCTATCGGAGCTCTGGCTTTTTCGTCTGCATCATGGGCGCTAGCAGCTCGTGGTAAATTTATTGGCTGGACCGAATCAGCTAGACGAACAAATCTTGATAAGGTAGTTTTAAATGCCCGCTTTTTAATTGTTCCTTCGGTAAAAGTGCCTAATTTAGCATCTCATGTCTTATCTCTAACCATAAAAAGGTTAGCAGATGACTGGGAGGAACGTTATGCTGTACGACCTGTATTAGTCGAGACCTTCGTTGATCCAACTCGTTTTGATGGGACCTGCTATAAAGCAGCAAATTGGGAATATGTAGGTGATACTTCTGGTCGCAGGGATGGGATCCCCAAGCACATTTTCTTACGCCCTTTACAATCAGATTGGCAAGAAACTCTTTGCTTTGAGCCAAGTTTTAGTTTAGGTGACGGCCAACCCATTGAAAATCCAGCCAATTGGGCTGAAGAGGAGCTTGGCACAGTTCGGATTTTCGATCCACGATTAAAAAGGCGTTTATTTACTATAGCCCAAAAGTTTTATGATAACTGCGGAAAAACTATCCCAGAAGCGTGCGGTTCAAGAGCAGAAACTGTTGGTACATATAGATTTTTTGATAATAAGGAGACATCTATGGAGGTTATTCTAACTGCTCACACTGAGGCAACTATAGAGCGTATGAAGAATTATTCTGTGGTTCTAGCTCCTCAGGATACGACCGTGTTGGAGTACAATACGCGTCCAATGACCGAAGGCCTAGGACCAACTAATGGCACTCAAGGCGGACTCGGCCTTATTTTGCACGATACTATGGCCTTCACAGAAGACGGAACTCCACTCGGCATATTAGATGCCCAATGTTGGGCAAGAGATCCAAAAAAGATCGGAGAGGTAAAACATAAAAGAGGGCAATTGCCCATCGAACAGAAGGAAAGCATGAAATGGCTTCGAAGTTTTCAGAAGCTCTCTGAAATTCAGCGATTATGTCCTAATACGATGCTTGTGAGCATTGGAGATCGGGAAGCTGATATTTACGAGTTATTTTTTGAAGCAACGAAAGAGCCTAACGGACCAAAACTTTTAGTTCGATCTGAAAGAACTAGAGGCCGCAAAGTAGAGAATGAGGCTTTATGGGATTATATGCCCAAATTAAACGTAGCAGGAAAAGTAAAATTACATATTTCCCGCAGCGACTCGCAAAAAGCACGAGATGCTTGGGTAGATATCCGCTTTGCTAAAGTTGAACTTTCCCCTCCCAAAAAGCTATCACATGAACCGCCAATTACTGCCTGGGCTGTATATGTCAAGGAACAAGCCAATGACGAAAACGTTGATTCAACAGCTAACCCAATAGAATGGATGTTGCAAACAACAGCTCCTGTGATTACATTTGAAGATGCCGTAAAAAGAATCGAATGGTATTCTGGACGCTGGGGCATTGAAATCTATCATCGCACATTAAAAAGTGGTTGTTGTATTGGCGATCGTCAATTAGGCACCGCCGAAAACCTTGAAACTTGCATTGGTATAGACATGGTTGTTGCTTGGAGAATTTACCATCTGACAATGCTTGGTAGAGAAAAGCCTGATGCTCCTTGCACAGTTTTTTTCGACGACATAGAATGGAAAGCATTATGCTGTTATGCCAACAAAACACCAACCCCGCAAGATAAGCCGCCTACTTTAGCGGAAGCTATACGCTTGGTGGGGAAAATTGGTGGACACCAAGGGCGCAGAAGAGATGGTCCGCCTGGTACGCAGGTGATTTGGCGCGGAATTCAACGTTTGGAAACGGCTGCAGAAATGTATGCAATTATGTCAGGGAGCAGTTCACCATAAACTTATACCCCCTGTGCTAAGTATGTGCAAAGACTAGCCCTAGGGAGGGATAGCCTCTTAGTCATCTTCTGCATAGCGCCAACCTAACTACCATCAACATCGAACAGAGGAACTAACGGTAGCTTCCCATCTGGACCTAGCAAGGCGGATCCCTTCTGTGTACCGGTGGATCCATTGGAGAATATAGGTGGAACTGAAATTTGGAGATACTGGATCTCTTCTCATGAAATAATCAAATCCATGCTTTTTCATCAAAAGTGATAGCTATCATGCGCTTAGGAGCACTATTTCAGGCTGCGAAAGTTGAGTAAGTGAGGAAACGATAAAAAGGTAGAAAACCTTCCACCTGTTTACAAATATCGAAGTTACTGTTACAATGTAAACGTTGGGGGTGATAAGGATGCTTGGTAGAAATATTAGATATTATCGTTTGTGCTCTGGTATGTCTCAGGCAGAGCTTGCTGCTAAAGTAGGGGTCGGGAAAATGGCAATTTCCAACTATGAACACGATAAAAGAGTTCCTAGTATGGAAATCTTGAAAAAAATTGCCGAGGCTTTAGGTGTCTCTACCTTGAGCTTTATTTCTCATTGTGATGAGAATCTTTCCTTTGAACATGGTGCTTTTCGCAAGAAAAAAAGTACCATGGGCCTTATAAAGCAAGAATTAGTTCGTGAAAAAATCGAACGCTATTTTTCTCGTTTTTTTACGTTAGTTTCTATTCTTGGAGAATCTGTCTTGCCCAAAGAACCAAAAATTGAAGCTATTCCTTTTTCCGATCTTGAAGAAGCTGCGCAGAACATGCGCACCAGCCTAGGCCTTCCAGCTGCGGGGCCACTGGGCAATCTAGTTAACCACTTGGAAAATAAGGGTTTTTTAATTCACATTGATAATTTCCAGCAGGATGGGTTTTATGGAATCAATGGAACTGCCGGTGGGCGTCCTTATATCGTCATTAGAAAAGGCATGACCCCAGAGCGGCAACGTTTCACGATCGTTCATGAGTTAGCTCATATGTTTTTTGACTCAAAAGATAATTTGCATTCGGAAAATGAGATTAACGCAATTGCAGGAGCATTCTTATTGCTAAGGGAAGATTTGATCCGGGAATTAGGCCCGAGACGTACAGATATTCGTCAAGACCTACGCTTTATTCAACAAGAATATGGCATGTCGATGGCAGCTATTGCAAAACGTGCACAACAGGTCAATATCATCAGCGATGAGGTTTATCGAAACATTATGATTTGGCTCTCACAGATGGGGCTTCGTATGGATGAGCATTCGGGTTTAATTGTAGAGAAGCCTAATCTGTTCAAACAGCTTATTTGTCGAGCTGTCTTAGAAGATGAGATTAGCATGCAACGTGCAGTGGAACTCAGTGAGATCCCGTATGAACAACTAAGAGCTTTATGTTTCGGGGAGACCTAATGATGTATATTTGTAGCGATACAAATGTTTGGATAGACTTTTCAGAAATAAAAAGAGTTGATCTTCCATTTCAATTGCCTTATAAATATTTCATAAGCGAATTCACTCTTGAAGAAGAAGTTTTGAGACCTGCTACATTAAAAAAGACACTTCTAGCCTTAGGACTAAAGGTGACGACGTTAACAATTGAAGAGTTCATCGGGGTAGAGCAATTTATGTCGAGGTTTAAAAAGCTCTCTCTACATGATGCGATGGCATTATCCATCGCAAAGGAGCGAAATTGGGTTCTTTTAACTGGTGACAAGAACCTTTTTAAGGCGGCCGATGTTGTTGGCGTCGAAGGCATGGAACATTATGGGTCTTAGATGAATTATTGGCCCATCAAAAGATTAACCCACAGGTATATCACAGTGCGATGAAAGATTTGCTGAAAGCTGTAAAAGATAAAAAATGTAGGCTTCCAACAGACGAAATAGAAAAGCGTCTTATATCCACAAGCCTATATTGTGGATAACTACAGTAGTCCCAAATTCGTTTGGCTTGTTTAATTAACAGAACGCTCTCGGAAATTGAAAACAATGACTTTAGATTTAGGCTACTCTTTTAAAGATCAAAGCCCATTGATTCCATTTGCCACATAACCCACTCCAGCTTGCTTCAAGCCCCTTTCCTAAACATAAACCATGCTTTCCCTCAGGATAGACATGAAGAGCAAAAGGAACCTTCTTTTCCCGCAGAGCCCGTATTTTCTACAGGCACCGCCCAGTCATCTGCAGTATGCCGGATAAAACAGGGCGGTGCCTCTTCTGTCACTGCATTTTCCAAATGTAGTTTTTCTCTAAGCTCCTCTGGGGGTCCTTTAAACTTTTCAATAGCACCCTCATCCATCAGTTCCATAGAGTCCCAATACCTTTGGGCGGAAAGCATCTTTTCGTTTCCAGGTTGAGTTTTTGCAAAACCATGGAATTCTTACTTGCAACTTTTGGTATTTTTATCTTACAAAAAACAAACGAGACCAAAGGAATATTTTCTGTTTAGAGGTAAAGCGTATCGATGGGATGCCACGCTATAATATCTTGGTTGCTCAAGAGAAATTTCGTTTTTAGTATTGACATACTAAAAACACTTATGGTATGGTGGTAATAGTAAAACTTTGACAGGAACCTCGTAATGCCATAGTGTATAATATCAATACTGGACAGTCAAAAGTTCTCAATGATAAATAAATAAAAAAGTAACTCTTTCAAGCGAT
>ENA-UOOK01006280-UOOK01006280.1-fermentation-metagenome-genome-assembly--contig:-NODE-6280-length-11465-cov-4.516652_pt1 | contig 11465 bp, 13 predicted proteins | sample MGYA00245777_ERZ724023 | MGnify/ENA primary metagenome ERZ724023 (study PRJEB28704, sample SAMN03018312) | fermentation metagenome | biome: anthropogenic terrestrial biome; feature: soil; material... | reverse complement strand
CAGAATCTGGCCCAGAAGGCGGAGCTGCTTTACAAACTCATGATGACATTGGTCCCCAGTATGGTCCCGTAAGAACCTCTTGCCTTGTTTTTCCGTATTACCGTATAGGGACAGGTACACGCTCCAGACCGTAATTTTTTTTCAAAGGACCCCGTACCAGGTTCTTCTTCGGTCCTGGATAACACAGGCGATTGTGTTTGTTTTTTGACCATGCTCTCAAAATTATGATAAAATACGAATACAAATATTGATATAAGGGAGAGTTGGAATTATGCCCAACATCAGGCCAATTTCTGATTTGAGAAATAACGCCAATGAAATTTCGGAGCTTTGCCACAATACCAAAGAGCCAGTTTTTATAACAAAAAACGGTGTTGGTGATATGGTTGTGATGAGTGTTGAAACTTATGAGCGTCAGCAAGGACTCATAGACCTGTATGTAAAGCTGGCCGAAGCGGAAGAAGAAATAGCAAACGGTGCAGAGGGTGAGGACTTTTTTCAGTATGCAAGACAGTTGAGGAATAGTGTACATGGGCAAATATAAGGTTAAGATATATCCTGCTGCCCAAATGGACTTGAATGATATTGTCAGCTACTTGAATACGCTATCACCCCAGGCTGCGATTAGATACTACGACCTACTGGTAGAAAAAATCGGTAGCCTTGTGGAAATGCCGGAACGGTGTCCCTTTGTACGGAATATCGCATTGAAAGCGAAGGGATACCGGTATCTGATTGTAGAAAACTATTTGGTGTTTTTTGTGGTAAAGGGTGATACGGTACAGATTCGCCGCATTTTATACAACAAGCGCCAATATAAAAGGTTGTTATAAGAAAAATGCTCCCTCTCTTGCTTTGCTCCCTCAACACCCTACTCGAATAAAAATTTTACCTGATTTCTACCGGAGGCTTTGGCCTGGGTAATGTTATCGTAAATGAGCTTCCTTCTCCGGGGGTACTTTCAGCAGTAATCGTACCTCCGTGCCCTTCAAGGATAAGCGCTGTAATAGCCAGTCCCAGCCCGGCTCCCCCATAATGGCGCGAGCGGGAACGTTCAATCCGATAAAACGCTTCAAAAATGTGCGCTAGTTCTTCTTTTGCCATACCTATTCCGGTATCCCTGATTATTACCAATATATCGTCCGGGCGCTCATTAAAGACTATGGTTACTTCACCGCCGGCGTGATTATAGCGAACCGCATTTTCAATAACATTACTAAAGGCGCGGTTTAGCAATGCTTCCTTGCCGGTACAATAAACATCAGAAACCGGTTCCTGGTGTAGTGTAACCTGATACTGTTCAGCCACCGGCTCCAATGCTGCCATTATTTCAGCGTTCATAACCTTCAGGTTTATTTTTTCCCGGAGTTCAATTGTTCCACTGCCGGACATGGCCAATAGATCATCGATTAGTTGTTTTAAACGCTCCAGTTGCCGGTTTATTACGCCCAGGCCGTCCCGGTATTCTTCCCGGGTGGTTTCGGGATTGTCCTGGAGCGACTCCACATTAATCTGCATAACTGATAAAGGCGTACGCAGTTCGTGGGCGGCATCAGATATGAAACGACGTTGCAGGCTAATATGCTGCTCCAACTGGCTCAGCATGATATTAAATGAACATGCCAGCTCTTTAATTTCATCTTCAGGACCATCGGTAGGTATCCGCTCAGTCAGGTTGTTGGCGTGAATCCGTTTAACCGTTCGACTTAAAGATTGAACCGGATGCAGAGCTTTTTTAGATAACCAATATGCACCCAGACTTCCTAGTAGTAGTATAACAACCAGACTCACAAGGGAAATAACTTGTAGATATTTAAGCGCCTTTTGTACAGCTTGATTATATGTAAGTCCTTGCCCTGGTTTTTCTAAAACTACTTTCCCTTCTGTAACCCCAATATTATTGTCCTTAACCGTGGATTGTCCATTTGTTGGGGAAGGTACAATATCAATAACATGAACGCTGGGAACAACATTATTAAGCAGAATTGATGATATAGTATTAATAGTAATAATCAGGCCGGCTCCGGTCAAAAGCACCATTAAGACCAGCCAAAAGGCTAAATATGTACGTAATGACAATCGTTTTTTTTCCATGGAGCCTCCACTTCTTCCCCGTTATCTGGGTTATGTTCGCGAGTTGGGTTCTTTTAATCTATATCCCATACCTGAAATGGTTTCGATGTAAATGGAATTTTCCGCATTATCCCCTAATTTGCGCCGCAAGGTATTAATATGTACCCGGACTACATTGGTAAAAGGATTTACCGAATCATCCCAGATATGTTCCAGCAATTCCTCTTGGCTTACTACTTTTCCTGTTTGCAAGAGCAGATATCTTAAAATAGCAAACTCTTTACGAGTCAAGTCTATCAGGCGATTTTCACACCAGGCTATATGTTTTACGGTATCCATTTTCAGATGCCCGCACTGCAATATAGTATCCTGCGTAACAAAGTCGCGGCGTAGCAGTGCCCGTACCCTTGCTTTCAGCTCTTTGAGGTAAAACGGCTTGGTTAAATAATCATGGGCACCCATGTCCAGTCCCCGAACCCGGTCTTCCACTTCAGTGCGTGCGGTTAATATCAGAACTTTGGCAAGCGGATGGTCGGCCCGCAGGCGGTCTAATACCTCCAAACCGTCCAGCTCCGGCAAGTTGAGGTCTAATACCACCAGATCATAGTTGTTAATCTCGATAAAGAACAGGGCTTCTTCCCCGTCCTCTGCCAGGTCTACGGCATAACCATCCCTGGCCAGTTCTTTCCCCAATGCAGTTGCTAAATCACTCTCATCTTCCACCACCAACAGACGCATAAAATCCCTCCCCGATCAGCTGCTTTTCGTTGGACTATTAATAACAAGTGGTAGTCTGGAGAAAAAAGGTGGTTGTATAATTATAGAATGGAAAAGCAAGTATTACCTAGTAAGTGAATGATCCATTATAACGAATAGTACTGGAACTATCGTTATATATAAACCAGTGATAGTATCCACTTTGGTTAAAAGTAGCTGTCAATGTGCAGTTACCGGTGTAGTGGTTACTCCAAATTACATTACCATTGGCGTCTGCTATGCCAACCATTGCGGATACTGCGGGGCTCCACCCGCACCTCAATACAGATTGCGAACCCGCAGTTCTATAAAACCGGTAGGCATCGCCATCGTTTGGTACCAGAGTTCCACTGATAGGATAAGTTGAGCTTACTGATATTTGATCAACCTGCTCCGCGGTCGCTCCTTCTGAAACAGTTACAATGCCAGATTCTAATACGGGTTTTAGGGGAAACTTTAAATCTGCAAGACTTATCGTTCCTTCACGTATTTGCTCGTCAACCTCAATGACGTCAACAATTCCTAATACGGGTTTTGGGGGAAACTTCAAATCTGCGAGACTTATCTTTTCTTTACGTATTTGCTCGTCAACCTCAACGATGTCAACAATTCCGGATTTAACCTTTTGAACGGGCAAGTTTTTAAGTTTTGAAAGATTAAGAGTTAATCCGCCATCAGATGAAAGTTGTCCATCACCGGATAAATTAATAGTTTTCAATTTAATCAAAGAACCACTGGATACATCTGATGACACAGCCAGCGCAGGTTCTGCGCATATAGCGGGAAAAAGCAATGCTACCGCCAGAACAAAAATAGAAACAAACCTCATTGTCTTTGACATAAATATAATCCCTCCCTGATTAAAATTGTTCTACAACTATACAACCGCTTTTATTCTAGAATTACAGGGATAAAATTTTTGTTAAGTTATTCAGTTTTATTCTCTACATCCAAGAGGTCAGGATATACCAGGGCAACCTGCTCTCGTTCCCTACATTTCTACATTACTGCACAGTTTAAACAAACTACGGCATTATCCACCTGACTTCTCATATTCTTTTCTTACATCCTCTTCGGTCACCTGGCAAAAAAGGCAAAACCGCCTTACTTTAAAATTTGGCTTAAATCCATCTTTGCATAAACCACTCGATGGATTTCTACAATCTTATGCTGCTCTCGTACAACATAAAATACTGCATAATTCTTTATCGGCAACAAACGGTATTCTTCTTCTAGCGGTTTTGTCAACCTATATATTTTGTGGGCATAAGGAAACTCCTGTAATAGAAAAATCGAATGGTCGAACGCATCCAGCAACTCTATCGCAGCTTTCGGCGCTTTCAATTGATTAGAAATGTATATAATAATTTCGGCAATGTCCTGTTCAGCAATCGGCAGATAGGTGATCTCATACATTTTCGTTATCTGCCTTTTCCATTAGGGTTTGCCTCAAACGGTTGAAGACTTCTTTATGGGAGAATCGCTGGTTGGTTAGCCTGGCTTGCATCTCAGCCTCCTTGAGTTTAAAATATATTTCACTTTCAAATTGAAGTTTTTCATAGGCTTCAAAACTCATAACAACCATATCGCCATACCCGTTTTTAGTTAAAAATACCGGTTGTGCAGTTTCGTGGACGATTTTGGAAATGTCTGCAAAATTATTTCGTAAATCGGATACCGGTCTAATTTGTAGCATAAAGATAACACCTCCCATTTAAATTTAGTGTGATTTTATCATAATTATGCTAAACCGCGCAAGATATATATGGGCATAAAATCATTATTTCCTCAATTTCAGACAGTACTTCTTGCTCCCAGCAATTTCATCCAACGCTTTATGTAATACCTTTGATTTGCCTGTAATATCAAGACCGTCAGATTCATTTTCTGCTTTTCGCAAAGCCTTTTTCAATTCTTCCGTTTTTAGAACTGAAGCAGCTATGCAATAATAGCTTTTTGAACGTCCTTCGTTAAAATCCTTCAGCATTTTTATCAGAATCCGTTCTTTAACCTTCTGCAATTTTTCAAATTCCACAGCTCCGTTTTCTTCAAGAAAGGAAATATCTTCTTCAAGGGTTTGATAACATTTGAAAGAGTCGTGTTGTTTGCCTTTTTCTCTATGTTCTTTCCACTTTTCACAAGTTTCTTATCCTTACAGTCCCAGCAAAACTCGATTCTCCTTTTCTTTACTGCGCAGGTGATGAACGGGCAGCCGACAACGATTCTGTCCTTGCTTTTACATCCTAGACATCGGCTCTTTGTATTCATATGATAATTCGGGCAGAGCCTGCAGGAAAGTCCACACACACCGATTTCAGGATATTTGACTTTAATTTGACTATCTTCCTTCATAACACTATCCCTTATCGGATTTGTCTTTATTACTAATCAGTTTACCAACGTTAACACCCGTTGCTAGTGTCGCAGGTTTAATAAAAAGTGAGGTATAAATGGAGCGTTCAGACCACTTTGTTATACATAGAAATAGGCTTCAAACTGATTCTTCCAATTTCGACCTTGCCGGTATCCATTTTTAAATTAAAAATATATGCTTGTATTTATCAATGAGATGGGAAAGGATACCTGATAGGGGGACAGGGTCAACCCTCCCCTTGCCCCGACTCCCGCCTGGCCATAACAAGAAAGCTGCAGTCGGTAGTCTCTAATGGTTCGAGCTGATGGAATAACGATGAATCATAAACATCGGTGAATTTAATAGATAAGAACCCGGCTTCTCTAAGCAGCCTGGCCATTTCGTTCTTATCATAAAACCTTCGCAAAGTAGTAATTTCCTGTCGGCCACCGTCTTCTTCAAATACTTGCTCCCTTTTCTCCACCGATCCTCGCATAGTCCTCCTATCAGACAGCCTTATTTGTTTTTCTCCCAGGTTAAGGAGTCTTTCCTGCCACTTACCCTCAATGGCAGGATTGTGATAAATGGAAGGAAAGAACATATCCATCAACAGAACGGCTCCATCGTTCATCGAACTATATATGTTCTTCAAGAATAAGAGGGCATTTTCATAACTTAACAGATAATTGAAAGTATAGAAAGTTACAAAAACCCGGTCGAATTCTTCTTGAATAGACGAATAAACAAAATTATGGTTTAGTAGTCTTAAGGCCCCGCTATCACAAAAACTTGCCAACTTATTGTGGGCCAGACCCAGCATTTCATGGGAAATATCCACACCAAGGACCACTGCTCCGGATTCTAGTAACGGCTTCAGTACTCGCCCGGTTCCGCAACCGATTTCCAGCACTGTTAATCCAGGTTTGAGCAAGCGCAAATATATTTCAAAATCAGCCTCAAAACCGGCAACGTAAGCATCGTAATATTCCGCGAAAGCTTTATAAACGGATTCTGGACTCGACTTATTCTCCCTCACCTAAACACCTTCCGTAAATTATATTTAGTAGTCGTTGGCAAAAGAGCTAGCAGAATTATAACTCCAATACTATGTTGCTCACCCATTATTTTGGATATAATGTATAATATTACTTGCTATTCTCGTCATAACTAAAAAACTCCTGCAGGAAGTGGAATATGAGTGGCTTTTTCTATTTTATCCCTGTCTCCAGAGTAGTTTATTCCACGCAGGGAAAACATCTTGTTATTATTTTTGAGGAAGGAATATTAGCTATGGATATTGCGAAAATGATTAGAGATATAGGCTTTTCTTCAAAGCGAGCAAACTCAATTGAGAAACTCATCAAACCATCCATCAGGGTTTGCAGCCTTTTAAGTGATGACGAGCATTTGAAGTTGGGCACATCTAAATTAGGAGGGAAGCCGGATTTACCCCCAGGTTTCAACTGGCCGGTTTTTGAGGATAGTCCCCTCTCTTTTTTAGCACAACTTAACCTACTTGACTTTAAGCAATATGATACTGAAGGGATACTACCACCGGAAGGAATGCTCTATTTTTTCTATAATAATGAAAAGCAACCATGGGGATTCGATCCTGCAGATCGCGGGAATTGGCTGGTGGCTTATTCGAAAATGCCTTATCAGCAACTCTCTCGGACTATTCCGCCTCCTGAGCTATATCAGAATGGTATGTTTAAAACCGGGAAACTATCCTTCTATCTTGAAGATACCCTACCAGGATGGGAGGCGTTACCAATCCAAAGCCTTAATTTAGATGGTGAGGAACTGGATAAATACCTGCTGTTAGCAGAACAAGTAAACAGCTTGAATGACCCGATAATCCACCGGCTGTTAGGTTATCCGCAAGAATTCCAAGGTGAAATGCAACTGGAATGCCAATTAGTATCCCATGGTTTGTATATGGGTGATGCAGATGCTTATAATGACCCCCGGGTTAACGAGTTAAAGCCTGGAGCGCGTAACTGGCAGCTTTTATTCCAACTAGACTCCGAACAGAACCTGGGTATGTTCTGGGGAGATGTTGGCAGGCTATACTTTTGGATTTCCCAAGATGCATTGAAAACCCGGCATTTTGAACAGGCCTGGCTTATACTTCAGTGTTAGGCTTCGGTATGCAGATTCCAGGTTCTCTTATACCCGAATTTTGGCATCTCACGGGATGATTGTCCAATAAGTAAGGTATATAAAACCTCAAATCGTTTGGCAAAACTATTCTATTGTTTTTGAAGGTAGGTAGAACAGAAAGAAACCTTTTGCCGTCCACCAGGCCGCCCTATTAAAGAACAGTGTTTTTGGGGAAGGATTAAGACAATGGTGAAAGCAATAGCCTAAAATGGTAAACTATTTGAAAAGCATGGTCAGGAGGTAACTAGTTTGTAACAGGAACGCCTTTTGCAGGCTCGTGATATTATGGTAGATGCTTTTGGTCGCGTATATGCCATGTTCGGTATGCCGGAAGTGGTAGGACGCATCTATGGCTTGCTGTTTTTTGCTGATCAACCCCTGGGATTGGAGGATATTGCCTCTGAGTTGGAAGTGAGCAAGGCTACGGTTAGTATACACATCCGTTTTCTCGAAGGTATGAAGAACGTTCGCAAGGTATGGGTAAAAGGAAGCCGGCGGGACTATTATGAAGCAGAACGGAATACGGGCAAAATAATGGCTGAGCACCTGCAAAGCAGTTTCATTAATGAGCGGGAGATAACTTTAGAGGCGGCGGGGCGCAGCCGGGAGGTTCTGAACGATTTGCGGCAGTCCTCAGATCCGGCAATCTTGCACCAGGCCAGCCTCTTCAGCCAATACCTGGATAATTTAGAGGAAGATTACGAATGGAGCCTGCAGTTTTTTAAACAAATGGTGGAAGCCTGGGATAAACGCCACAACCGATGAGCTGAGGACAAATATTCCCCTATAGTTATAGCTGATAAAGGCTTGCTAGCGATTCTATTGCAATTTAAGCTGTCTGTAAAGAAAATATGGGCTACTAGCAAGTATGAAAGCTATATGACGGGTTGGGCGTATTAGATTGAAAGAGTATCAGAGGATGGGGGTAATATTAATGAATCACAGGAGGTTGGGGCCGCAATTATGGTGTGGGTTATTAGTTGCAGCATTGTTAATGATGGCCGGATGCCATGCTGGGTCATCAACTGGAGACAAGGATGACAAGGATGCTAATCCTGGTGCAATTGCTTTGGCCCAGGAGTTTGCACCTTATAAGGAAATTTCAGTGCAAGATACAGCTATAGTTAAGCCTTATAAGGTCGCACCTGATTTATCCAATGTGATTAATGCTGAACGCTTTGATTTTTCGGATAATGCCCGGGAATCATTAATCAAAAATGGTTTTGTAGTGCTTCCCGCTATGGGCCATGAGTTTTTTATGACCTATGAGATTAACCGTTATGACAATGTACCTAATTTCATTACCACGGATGCAGTAGTTCATAATTATCATCTCTTTTATTCTCATTTGTTGCAAAATGTTGAACAGCAAGCCTTGATACCGGAATTAAAGAAATTGAATGCCAGTCTATTACAGCGGGCGGAAACGGATTATAAGGATTTAAAGGGCAGTGACTGGGAAAATGCGGCTCGCCGCAATTTAGCTTTTTTTGCCGTAGGCAGTAAACTGTTAAATCCTGATACCAGGATTCCAGCTGCAGTTAAGACCGAGGCCGAACAGGAAATCAGTTTTATTAAAAAGCATGATTCTACTAAACTGTCACCGGTTATGGCCATGGGAACCAAACCGGATCTGATAGAAGGTTTAAAAGAAGATTATACCCAGTATATTCCCCGTGGTCATTATGCTAAAACGGATGATTTGAAAGAGTATTTCCAAAGTATGATGTGGTACGGACGTATTACCTTCCGTTTAAAAGATGCTGATGAGACTCGTTCGGCTATTCTCATGACCCTGGCTTTACATAACGGTATTGGTGCCCGGGAGTGGGAAAAAATCTATACAACTACCGATTTTATGGTGGGCAAGAGCGATGATATTGGTTACCACCAGTATATTGAACTGCTGGAACAGGCTTATGGCAAGAATCTAACTCCCAAGAAGATAGCCGAGGATAGCCAGAGTTTTGATAAGTTTCGCCAATTAGCCAAGGATTTGCAACCGCCGGTTATAAATTCGATTCCTATTTTTGATGCTACTATCCAGCCGGATCGGGATAAGGAAGTCTTAGGATTTCGCTTTATGGGACAAAGATATACTCTGGATGCTGAAATTTTCCAGCATTTAATTTATCGCGAGGTGACAGAAAACCCGGCGGGTGAACGGCGTATGTTGCCCAGTGGTCTTGATGTTCCGGCCGCCATGGGCTCGGACACCGCCGAAACTATATTGAAAAAACAAGGTGCTTTTGAGTTTAAAAAATACAGCACCAATATGGCAAAAATGCAAAAATATATTGCCGGACTTAATGATGAGTGGCACCAAAACCTGTACTGGTCATGGTTATATACTTTGCTGCCGCTTACCGTAGATAAATCCGATGGTTATCCTTCTTTCATGCTTAATGAGGCCTGGAATCATAAAGAACTGGCAACTTTTTTAGGCAGCTGGGCCGAGTTAAAGCATGATACTATCCTGTATACCAAACAAAATTATGCCGAAATGGGCGGCGGTGGCATGGAGGAAATTGATGACCGGGGTTATGTTGAGCCCAATCCTCACCTGTATGCCCGCCTGGCTTCCCTAACCGCCATGACCCGTGACGGTTTGAAAATGCGTGGTTTAATAGATCAAAAGGACAGCCAAAACATGGATCAACTTAATGAACTGGTTTTGCAACTGAAGGTTATTTCCGAAAAAGAATTGGCTAATAAAGCCCTGACTGAGGAAGAATACGAACTGATTCGTACTTTTGGCGGACAGCTGGAACATTTCTGGTATGAGGTTTACCGAGGCGATGGCCTGGAAAGCCGCTCGCAAATTTCCGACTTCCCCGCTATGCTGATTGCCGATGTGGCTACCAACCCTCCGGCCGAGGTTCTGGAGGTTGGTACCGGTTATGTAGATAATATTTATGCGGTAGTACCGGTTGCCGGTACTTTGCGGATAGCCAAAGGTGGGGTATACTCCTACTATGAATTCCCCTGGAATGCAGCAGACCGGTTAACTGACCAGAAGTGGCAAGAGATGATATATAACGATAAAGCCCCGGCCCTTCCGGAATGGACCGCTAATTATCGCATAAAGGGCACGGCTTCTGTAGATTTACTCCAGATTTTTAATTAGATGAAGCTAGTTATGCGGAAACAAATTGTTGCTATAAAAGCAGTAGTATTCATGCTACTGCTTTTAGCTTTCCTTTTCTTGGCAAACAAACCGGAACAACATGCAACTTACGACCTGAATCATGATGGCATTATGGAAAGTTATCATCTCACCCGGGGGAAACTGACTGTTACTCAGCCAGGTGGTATCGACTGGAGTTCCCCACCGGAATGGAATGTTCAATCTTTTGCTCTGGATGATGCAACCGGAGATGGAACCCCGGAGCTGATTATGGTGCTGTGGAAACGGGGCAGCTTTGACCGCCATAAGCCGTTATGGTATGAGCAAGAGGAAAATAACTATAGCTGTCATTTATTTGTGCATCGACTGATTGGCAATAAATTAATACCCCGCTGGTGTTCATCTGCTCTGGACCGGCCAATTAAGAGTTTTACCGTCGAGAAAGACCCTTCCGGTAAAACTTTTTTAGCCGTCGAGGAAGGCTTTTACAGTAGCTATTGTGCCGGTAGGCCTATAATTATAGGAAAAGAATATAGTAATTGGACCTGGAAACAATGGGGATTCTATCGTATTTGACAAGATGTAGATAAAAACTACTCTCATCTTATAACTCTAGCAGAAATGATTTCAAGAGAACCGCCCCCTTGACCTTAGGAAGCAAAAAGAACGTCCCCTTGCTTCCTGACAAATCAGGACGTGGGAACTATTCCATTATCCCTCCCTGCTCAGGTATCCGTTTCCATTGCGTATTCACAACTTTAACAGAAATCACATCTGTTCTTTAATATTCCTCGAGACAAATATATTGACTAATGCTCCGGTTCAACTATTATATCAAATTACGATATTCTCTTCTTCCATCTACAATGGCATATATAATTACTAACTTATCTGCATCATTTATCTTATAAAAAACAAGATGCCTTTCAACAATCACCACTCTATACCCTTGCTTTTTCAGAATCGAATATCGAGGAACACTTCCCGACTCTG
>ENA-UOOK01006279-UOOK01006279.1-fermentation-metagenome-genome-assembly--contig:-NODE-6279-length-11465-cov-12.907450_pt1 | contig 11465 bp, 9 predicted proteins | sample MGYA00245777_ERZ724023 | MGnify/ENA primary metagenome ERZ724023 (study PRJEB28704, sample SAMN03018312) | fermentation metagenome | biome: anthropogenic terrestrial biome; feature: soil; material... | reverse complement strand
CAGCACCGGAACTTAGAACGATTATCAGACTAAAAAGTAATAATAAAGAAAATCTTTTGTTTCGCTTAATTTTACCACTACCATGCTAGTATCATGAAATAAACATCATTTAGAAGTTTTTAATTTTATATATAAGGATCGTTTCCATAACGACATATAAATCTTTTGGTCCATTTTCTAAAATAAAAGATAATTTAACATTTTTAAGTGATTTAAACATGTTATAAACAAATTTGAATTTGTGTATAGTCCTTTTTATCTTGATTTTTATTGGTAAATGTAATAATTTAAAAATAATTAATCCTAAACTTGGAAGGGAAAAATTGCCACTAGATTTATAGTCTAAATCTAGTGAATAACATATAATATCATCAATGAATATCTACATTCAATTTAGATAATGAAATAGCAGAATTATCCATAGCAACAATTTATATTGCAGAATTTATCTTAAAATATTCAAAAATTATACTTCACATCAATATTGGTACTATTATGAAAATATTAAGCATTCAAATTTCAACTCCAGAAAATAACGCCGAGTGGTGGCGTATTTCTAATTTAAAGAGGATAATGGAGGAAGGAGGGCATGAAGTTGATTTAATTCATTATTGTGGTAAAAACAAATATGAACACTTTCAAAATAAGGATGCCTTTCCAAATGATAAATTTATTATCACATCCCAACTTGATGTCTATTTCAAACATCTGAAACTACTACGTGATAATAACTATGATCTGGTGTATGCCAATACTGGTGCTGCTGCTTTTTGTTCTTTATCAGGCAAATTAACTAAAACCCCCCTTGTTTTTGATATGCACGGTGATCTACTTCAAGAACTTCTACTTAGATATGGATATAGTTTTAATCCAAAATTCATGGCAAATTACTTACAATTCAAAATAATGGACTATGCAAATCTAAAAGGATCAAATCAGATCATATGTGTTTCAAATCGGATGATTGACTATTTACATACAAGTAAGGACATTGCATTAAATAAATTGGACTATGTAACCAATGGTGTTGATTTAGATTTTTTTAAACCCGATATTTATAAAGTTCAGGAATTTAAAGAACAATTAGGTTTAGAAGATAAACTAGTATTTGGTTATGTTGGTGGATTTCAAAGTTGGCAAGGTACTGAAAATCTGATAAAAGCTGCTAAATCTACTAATGATGATGAAATTGCATTTCTAATAGTTGGTGGGGAAACAACACCCCAAAATTCAGATAATCCTAACCTGATTTTCATTCCCAAAATTACTCGCAATGAAATACCAAATTATTACTCAGCTTGTGACGTGTTAATTTTACCCCGACCTTTCCATATTGCAACCGAAGTAGCAGCCCCCACTAAATTCGCGGAATATACATCAATGGGTAAACCGGTTCTTACTTCAAATGTTGGTGACGCTGCAGACCTGGTAAAAAAATATAATTCTGGGATTGTGATTGACAACAATCATGTGAATAATCTATTAAACGGTTTTAATCAGTTTAAAAATTTAGATGACGCTGAATTAAGAAAAATGGGCAAAGCTTCTAGAAAATTAGCTGAAAATGAGTTTGACTGGAATATAGTGGGTAAAAATTTATTAAAGTCCTTAGAAAAATTCCAATAAATTAAAAAATGACAAAAAAAATGAGTTTCATGTCATCAACTTAGTAGTTAGGGTATTAAAACCCTTGATCCGCCATTATCATAAATTCTTGATTTCCAATCTTTTAAGAATACATTGCTGCTGGTTGTATTGGTGATGAATGTTGGAGCAGTTTGTTCGAATATAATATTTTTTCGTGTGTTTAAGTAAGTTAAATACAGATACTGATATTTAAATTGGGGATCGGTTTTTAAAAATTTCTTGAATTTAAACGTTTTTTTAGAATCTATAAACGTTCTATTGGGTATTGAAAAATTATTTGCAGCCATTAATCTGAAACCCGCGACAGTATCTCCGTGGATTCTTATTTTTTTCTTTTCTCCATAGTGGCTCAAAAATTTCGCCCCAGCAATATCTTGATCATAAATGAAAGCTTCTATTCTTGCGTTGGAATTTTCATCATAATAAGTTGATGAAGGAATTCCACTGGCAAGGTAGTTAAAATGTATGGAAACTGTGAAAAGCGAAATAATCAATATAGTCAAAAGCACCAGATCTAATTTAGGCTTTCCTATTACCTTAGCAATTTTTATCACACCAATAACAAACATGGGCCCTAGAAAAACTAAGGAAGTAAGAAATATTCGATGTGCGCCATAAGCTTTAGAAAAAAATGGAATAATAATAAATAATGCCAACAAAACAGCAGAAATCACTGAACCAACAACGAACTCAAATGGTAATTTCTTTTTGTACTTTTTATATCCGATAAAATGTGCGAAATATTCCCACAATGCAGCTAATAAGCCAATAGCTATTGTTAAAAAAATTGCATCATTAACCAGGACACTGATCATTTGAGGAACAGAATCTACACCTATTCCAAAAATAGCAGGAATTGTGTTCTCACGGGTATGGTTAACAACAATTCCATTAGTTGTATTTGTTGCGTTAGTAACATTGCTTGCATTTATGGGGCTTGTTGCGTTAGTTACGTTACTGGTATTCACATTCGATCCTGTTGATATCCTGAAAGCACGGGTTGCTGTGCGTGTTTGTGCTTTAGCCACAACAAAATACCAGATATATGAAAAAAGCCCTAAAACCGCCAACATATCAAAATTTATTGGTTTAATCTTTTTATCATTGAATAATTTTTTTATAAACGGAATTAAAATAATTGGAACTGTCATGGCCAGACCGATGAAGGCGGTACTATAGTGGGAAACAATAACTGAGAACATGAAAATGCTGAATAATATTTTTTTATTCCTATTACTCAAATCAGAATCAAAAAGTACCAGCACAGCTAGGAAAAAGAATATCAATGCAAATTCTTGCCTAATAAGGGATAGTAATTCAATGAAATTCATCTGGAAAAGTACTAATAAAGCAACAAATATTGCATATTTATTCCCAACAATTTTTTTCGATATAATATAGATAATTAAGGGAATAATTGAACCAATAAATCCAAAAACAATCTTAAAGACATATATTCCTTTAATAGCTGTTAAAACACTATAAATTGCGGGTAAGATATTTACACTTAAACAGTTATTTAAAGGAGTGTTGAAGATGGTTGTATCCAAATGGTAGTTATGTAAGGTATATTGGAAGTAAAAAAATTCTAAATGATTATCTCTTCCAATAAGATAATTTGATGTCAAGCCATGCATCAAAAAAAAGCTTAAACTCACCATTAAAATAGCAAATGGATAAGTGGCGTTTGATATTTTATTTCGCAAACAAATTATGACCACGAAGTAAATTGGAATTAAAAACAAAAATAATAAAAGAACTGAATTATTATTGCTTATGTTCATTAAGTAAGTCCCAAAAAATGCCAAAAAAGGGAAAATGATGGAAAAAATCATTGGAGATACTAATTTATCCTTCGCATCCACACTAAAATTGAAGATTTTCTGAATTTCAAATTCTTCTTTATTTTTCTGGTATGCAATTATGGATAAGAGGATTATTATAATGTTAAATGTTATGAGTAACGGAAACAGGGATAATGGCTGTGATATGAATGGATATAGGTAGTTTAAACCCAACCCAATAAAAATTATAATGAATAAACTTAATCCTATCCAAAATACAAATTTTTTGACAAATTCCAATTTATTCAAATTCAGTAGGATTGTAATTAATAATCCTGGAACTATGGTGAAATAAATTGTAGGGAGGATCTCTCTGAAGCCGGGGATGTTAAATAGTATTGCTATGTCAGCAAGTAAAAGTAGTAACAATATAGGGGCAAAGAAACTCTTTGTGTTAATGTTTTTAATTTTACTGAATAATGAAGCCATAACTTGCTCTCCCTAAACCTTAAATTATCTTCATTTTTAAATTTATGGTAATAAAGTATTTGTGCATCATATAATCATTTAACTCATAATATTATAGATTTATTATTTCAGATAAAAATTTAGTGTGAAAATATTCATTCAGGAATTTTTAACCACAATATGAATTATAGATTAGTTGTTCCAAACTGGGGGAATTTTTGGATTTGCACTCATTTACCCGATGTTTCTTCATATAGTTTTTCCAGATTTTTAATATGTAGGTTCATATCATATTTTTGGCTTGATTTATATGCTCCACTTTCTAGTTTCTCTAATTCTAATGGATTTTCAACCAAATACTGGAGTATATCCTGTAAATCTTTGATATTGCCTGGTTCGAAGAGACAACCATTAACTTTTTCATCAATTAATTCAGGGATGCCCCCAATTTCACTTCCAATAACTGGAGTTCCATACTTGAAACTTTCATAAATTGCCATAGGCGAATTTTCATACCAAATAGATGGCATAACAGTAATATTTGCTTTTTCCTGAAGTGATGTAAGTTCATTTCCATCTAAAAAGCCATAAAAAGTTATTCTATCATCGGGCCCAGCAAGTTCTATCAGATCATCCATTTTTTCGCCTTTACCAACAATATGCAGTTTGATATGGTCATGTTTTAAATTTTTAAAGGCGTTTATCAGAATGTCAACTCCTTTGTGTCCAATAAGGGCGCCGGTATAGATAATATCTATGTCATCGTATTTTTTTTCAGTTTTTTCATTTAAAGGTGTAATGCCTAGAGGGAGTTTCATACATCTGGATTCTGGGAAGAAACCATTTTTATTCAACATCTTTAATACAAAGTTGGATGGTGATAAAACCAAATCAGGTTTACTGGAAACTATCTTTCTAGATACTTTCTGATACAGTTTACAAATCGAACGTGGATTATCACATACTTCACCATTTGCATGTAAAAGTGAAACTCTCCGACACAGTAAGATGTATTCATGAACTGTAAATATGAAAGGTATTTTTAGGCTTTTAATAGCATCAAATGCTGATAAAGAAATCCACGTGGGGGTATGTATATGCACCACATCGGGATTTTCTTCTTTTAATATATTTTTTATGGTAAAATATGCATGTAAATTCCATATGTCAAATACATTCCATATAGTTTTCATTAACAATGATTTTCCAGCAGTATTTGTCCAGGAATATATGTTTAACGGATAAAAACGGTGAATTTTGATTCCATTTTCCAGTTTAGATGAGGATTTGATTGAAGATAAACCATTATAAGGTTGGGTGGTGATAACCACAACTTCATGACCCTTAATTGAAAGTTCTTTTGAAATTCGCTCTGCATATATGTCTGCTCCCCCAGTTGCATGTGGGGGATAAGTGTATATTATTTGACAGATTTTCATTTTAGATTTCCTTTAACCTTATTTCCCTAACCTTTTAAATTCCTGCAAACACCAATTTAATGACGCAATTAAACCCATTTTTCCCATTTTTTCATCAGAGATCTGTCTAGTTTTTTGTATGTGCTTCCTTTTGGTAAGTGCTTTTGGAATCCCTTTGATGAAAGCATAATTACCTCTTAAAACAGCAGACACGAGGGAAAAATCACCATGAACTATGAATTTTGACATGCGGACCAGATCGAATATTATTGAAATAATCAATCCTTTGATTAAGTTTGAAAGTGAGAAATTTTTTAAAATATTAAATAAACGGTTCTTCTGAACGTTGAAAACTCTGAAAGGAGTGTCCATTTTCCCCCCAGTACTCCCATATTTATGGTATACAATAGATTCTGGAATATAATATGTTTTATGTCCTTTTAACCAGCATCTCCAACCAAAATCCACATCTTCAAGATATGCGAAGTAATCTTTATCAAAACCACCCATTTCTAGAAATAAAGACTTTTTCAACAGCATTGAACATCCTGAAGGTGAAGCAACAAGGCGAACTTTGTTGTATTCTGAAATGTCCTTTTTCCCAAAGTGTATATCAAGTCCACTTCCCATCGGAGTTATAACACCCCCAATGGTGTTCAGAGTTTCAGGTTCATTGTAGAATAAAACTTTACTGGAATAGACATGGTTAGGCCCATACGTTTCAACGGCTTCCAATAACGTTTTAAGCCAGAAAACATCTACTTTAGTGTCATTATTTAAAAAAGCAATGTATTTTCCCCTGGTTTTTTCAACTCCCAGATTACAACCCTCAGCGAATCCATAATTTTTTTCCAAAGGAATAATCCTTACCTTAGGGAAATGATCTTTAACAAATTCAACCGAACCATCATTTGATGCGTTATCAACAAAAATAATTTCATAATCATCAGATTTAATTATTTCCAGTGATTTTAGACACTCTTCAAGATGTATCTTTCCATTATAATTTGGAATTATGATACTAACCAGCGGATTGGACTTTTTCATCTTATCACTAATTAAATAAATATTTAAATTAATTACAATTAATTTTTAATAAATCCTGGCATGTATTTTTCATATTTTCCCAAGAAAAACCCTAAAAAATGAATGAAATTATATAGGAGTGCATAGGGAATTCCCAGAATTTTTTTTTTCCTGATTAAAAACTTCATTTCTTCGGTTACAAATTTGAAGCCACGACCAAAAAAGCCACTTTCACCTTCCAGTGCTATGTTCGAAAAAGCAGAACCATCTTGGAAGCGCCTTTTAAACAAAGAACAAAGTGAATAATCATGGGAGTGATATACCACAGCTTCAGGTTCATAAACAATTTTATACCCAGTTTTCAAAACTTTAAGTGCAAAATCTTTATCTTCAGACATCGGCACATCATCAGTGAACCTTAACTTTTTCCAAACATCTTTTTTTATAGCAGAACACACATCAGAGACATATATATGATCTATATAAAATTTTTTAGGATTCTTAGCCACTGTTTTTCCTAAAACCTTTCTTTCATCAGGATAGAAATATGAATAAAAAAAGGTATTCACATCATCTGATTCAGGGTTGGCAATTTGTCTCCCGTAGGAAACAGCTACATCAGGATCTTTCAAAGGTTTTACCAATTTTTCCAGTAAATCATTATTTATAGGGAGGGCATCTTGTGTTAGATAAACCAAAACTTCACCTTTAGATTTCTGGGCACCAAGATTACGCGTTCTGCTGTGATGGAATTCTTCTGGTTTAATTTCATAAATTTTGGTGTTGTATTTCTCCAAGATCTGGATTGATTCATCCTCAGAACCGGAGTCGATTGCAATAACCTCAAAATTACCACTGAAACTTTGTTTTTCCAAACTTTCCATCAGCAGTTTCAGTCTTTTACCACCATTTTTCACCAAAACTATAATGCTAAGGTCAAAGATCATCGCAGCGACTCCAGATTTATCTATATGATTTTAATTTAAGGATTTATATCAAAATAAAAATTAATACGTGAACTCGGCTTCTCATTTTGGTTTTTCCAACAGCAACAGACTCAAGAACATTCCTGAGAATATGGTTTGAATACCTAAAATCGATAGGATCATAGCCAGGATAGCGTTCTGAATTTCAAACAGTGCTCCAAATCCAACTGTGCTCCAACTGTTTAAAACATTTAAACCGAGTATTATTCCTATTGCTAGGAAAAACACTCCTAAAATAAGTTCTTTTTCTAAAGAGTGATAGTTCATTATTTTATTGATAAGGTTAGATTTACTGGAAAATCCGTAGGTGGCTCCGAATGCTGCGAAGTACATCCAGGATAGTAGCAACTGGTATCCAACCAAAAGCATCAAACCACCCAGGATCAGTGAATGCATTCGGGAATGTCCAATCAACCATACAATTGTAGTTAAACTGATACCTAATACTAATGCAATGACACCAGGTATTAGGAGAAATGGGCTGGGCCGGTAAAGCATCATGAAACGGAGATGTCTCCAACCATCAGAGAACGAGCTGAGTTTTGATTCTCCCCCACGAGGATAATAGGTTATGGGAACCTCAACGATTTTTATATCTAACCTTGATGCTTCTATAACCATTTCTGAAGCAAATTCCATTCCAGAAGTATGGAGGTTTAATTTATTCCAGGTTTCTTTAGTCATAGCCCTCATACCACAGTGAGCGTCAGATATTCCTGTAGAAAATAAAGCATTCAACACCCAAGTAAGGAAGGGATTACCAATATATCTATGCAATGCTGGCATGGCTCCCTTTCGAATATCACCCTTTAATCTTGAGCCCATGACAAAATCTGCATTTTCAGTTACAATGGGTTGAATAAATTCGATCATTTCGTCAAAGGGATAGGTTCCATCTGCATCACCCATTACCATAATGTCACCAGATGCTTCGCTGAACCCTTTAAGATATGCATTCCCATATCCACGGTTTTTTTCATAAACAACTCTTGCACCTGCTGCTTTTGCTTCATTAGCAGTGTTATCTTCAGATGCGTTGTCAACCACGATTATTTCGGTTTCAAATCCTGCATCCCTTAACTTTTCTATAGGCACTAATTTAACAGTTTTTCCAACAATTCCTTCTTCGTTAAGAGCAGGAATAACCACAGAAACTTTCATTATAATCACATTTTGTGTAAACTTAAATCTTATTTAACTTGGTTCCATTAATAAGGCACTGGCTTAATACTACTTTTCAAATATATTATCTATTGAATATAACTTATTTACTTTAAATAATGTTTCCATACTACCAAAAAGGGGTCACCACTTTATTTCGCATACAATAAAATCTTGATTTTCATACACCACTCTAGAAAATTCAGGTTTTATACGATTAATGTTGGAATGGATGTCTTGAGTGAAGTAGTGCAGTGGGAAAAATTCAGTATCTATTAGACGCAGAGCTAGTATGTGTTCTTCTGGAGATATTACCAATCTTTTATCATAAACCACATAACCAACATTCGCTTTCTTGAAATTTGCCAATGTACTGCTTTTGGTTGATTTTTCTTCTATCACAACATTTTTATTTGTGGAAAAATACTGGAAACCTTCACGGAAAGACATGTTTGTTTCAGCTGCCAAGAACATACCAGTAAACCTGTTGGAAATAACAACATAACGGCTGTCATCACCATTGTTTTTAAACCAATTAGCAAGTTCAACCTCTGCATTTGAAGGGGGGGCGATTTGAACATATCCTTCATAGTTTTTAACGCCATAAACTCCAATTTTAGGGTTTTCAACAGTTAAAATTCCACTAGCTAATGACAGGCATAAAAAGGATACTAATACAATTGTGTGCACCTTTTTTGATGACAATCGATTATCATTTTTTATTCTTTGATATGTCCTGCTAAGGCCATATCCTCCCAGTATTGAAAGGGGTATCAGGAGGTATATGAGCACCCGGTATGAAATAACATTTATCCCGAACCAGTAAGCATTGCTTAGAAGGAACATGGTAAATATCCATACCAGTATTATCAAGTCTTTTCTTTTTGAATTCTTTTTTTGAATTTTCTTCAGAATTGACATGCCCCCAAGAAGAGAAAAAATCAGTACTAAAATGCCTAAATTTCCCAGATAACTAAATAGCCCAAGAGGTCGATTAATAGGGAGGGATGTGCTCATTCCAGTAACACTGGTTATGCCCTGACCTACAAAGTTATGCAATAATGTTGGATTGAAAATTTGGAGATAAGTGATGCCGCCAAGCACGGTTAATATAAATGCCAGGAAGAATATTGTGAAATTCTTTAAAACCCCAATATTTCGATATACCAATAGTTCCAAAATTGTTATAGCTACAATGGTTAACATGAGGCATAATGTGGCCCCTTGATGGGTAGAAACTACTATTATTAACAAAATACCTCCAAAAAAGGCGGGTTTCAGGTTTTTATTTTTTAAAGATTGATGGTACAAATAAACAGCCAGTGGAATAAAAATCAACGCCAAATTTTCTGGAAGAGGCAGAATAATCCTACCCACCAGATAACTGGACAATATCAAAAACCCTGCTCCCAGCCCTGCCAGTTCTCCGTAAAATTTGTAAGCCACATATGAAACTGATGCAACTATCGACATTGCAAATAGGGGCTGCATGAATCTGGCTACTTGGAAATAGTCAACATTGAGCAAACTTCCAATACCCGCTATTATAAAATGGAAAAGTGGAAGATACGCCATTTTCCTCCCAAAAGGAGCATTCAGTTGAGGATCAGTAAGAGTGAATCCATACTGGGTGTAAACCTGAGCATACTGCACATGATAAATTATATCCCAACCCATAGGCCAATAATATTTAATAGTTGGGATTAGTGCAATGCAGAGTGCTGCTAAAGCTGGTAAAACAATAATATATTTCTTGTTAAGTTTTTTTTTATCAAGTTCAACATTCATGGCTGATCCTTTTGTACTATCTTTAGTTTAATGAGTATTTGTAAGATTAGTAGATTATTATTCTCTAAATACATTTTTAGAGGTTATTTTTAAGAACCTCCCCTATAGAATAAGAAGTATGCTATAACCATCAAAATAATGGCCCCTAATATAGTCACTGTGATCATACTCTTATCATTTCCAAAGATGATTGGAATTGGGCCAATGAGTATCACTCCACCCGTACTAACTTTGGTGTCATCCCCTTCACGGTTATTATTTTTTCCCGAAGATAATAGGGCCGTTCCTAAAAATGTAAGTAGCACACCCACAATTACAACTGCTATTCCAATAAAAATCAGGGTTTCTCCCTTGATCATCTAATTCCCCTTACAAATTCATGGTTGATTTATGTAAATTTTTTTAGTAAATTCTTTCAAGATATTAGTAAATCCTATAAAAAATAGTTTTTTTCCCCATTGTATACTATTTTGGGGGTTTGTTATTTTTTATCGTCTAATATAATGCAATATTCAAATTCATTATTTTCATGGCGTCTTTGCAAGATTTCAAGTGTTAACATTAATTCCAAACATTCTTCAACTTTGGGGATATACTCCTTTTTCATAGCATCCACATTGTTGATTAACTCTTTTTCTGCTTCCATCTGCTTTTTAATAGATTCCGTATTAAGCCATGAGTTTGATTTACTTAGAATATCGTATATTTTTAGAGATTTTATGAGTTTTTTGTGAATTGCATCTTCAAGTTCCACTTCCTCTATCTCACCTTTTATTTCCTTAGCCAGGGATTTAACGCTGGAAATCTCATTGGAAGGAACGATTAGCAGAACCTTTATTTCTTCTCTGAGAAATGAAGTGTTACGGGAGATTTGTAGGCTGTCTTTTTGAATTATCAACCCACCCACATCATCAACGTGTTCAACCAAGAGATCGTATTTGTACAATCCACCACTAAACAGCATAATTTTGTACATAATTAATACACTCACCATACATTTACATACAACATAATCGTAATATACTCACCCAGAAATATACTCACCTTGATCTAATACAATTAATTCATTCCTTTAAGTTGTAATTAAAATTTCCCTGTAGTATTATTTTTTGTAAAAAAAAATGTATTGTTTTAACAGGGTGTCTGTTTTAAGTGAAATTTTCCAGTGTGTAAATTTCTTGGATTTC
>ENA-UOOK01006277-UOOK01006277.1-fermentation-metagenome-genome-assembly--contig:-NODE-6277-length-11467-cov-23.278216_pt1 | contig 11467 bp, 7 predicted proteins | sample MGYA00245777_ERZ724023 | MGnify/ENA primary metagenome ERZ724023 (study PRJEB28704, sample SAMN03018312) | fermentation metagenome | biome: anthropogenic terrestrial biome; feature: soil; material... | reverse complement strand
AACTTATGTACTAGTACTACTTGTAATTCTAAGTATCCAGGTACTTTGGAAAATAATCCAAAAGGGGTTAAAGAAGGAGAAATTACCTGCAGCAAATGTGATAGTGATTATTGTGGATTCTGCGGAACTGAAAAAAGTGGTAGTGGAAGATTCAAACTTATAAGTGCAGATGCAAATACAAAAGATGAATCTGATACAAGTGATTCTAATACTACATGTACCTATTGGGAGATGATTCTGGATCTTATAGCGCCACTTGATGGTGAAATTGAATGTAGAGTGGAAGGTGATAAAGTTTTCATAAATAAGATTCCAGAACCTGAAAAATCAGATTTATGGATTCGTGAAGGAGTGAATTTAACTAGTGATAATTTAACTCTTACAGATTATAATCCAGAAACTTATAATACTTTTATTATTCATTGGTTAGGTGGTACTATAATTTTAACTGATAATTTTTTAATAAATCGTTTTGGATTAAAAATATTAGAAAAGGATGCAACAGAAAAAAGTACAAATATTAATAAAAGTACAAGTACAGATACATCAAACACAACAGATTCAAGTGTTTCAACAAATTAAAATTATGGAGGGAAAAATTTTTTTATTTAAATGGTAAAAAAGATTAAGGCAGGAAAGTCCACAAACTATTATACTCGAGAAAGTAATGGTAATTATATTCTACGAGATAAATCTGGACATTTAAAAAAAGTCATTAAACGTGGATCTCTTCAAGCACGAAAAGTAAGTAAAAGAGCACAATCCGCAAAAAGTACTAAAAAAAATAGTACAAAAACTACTAGTTCAAACACTACAAGCACTACACCTACAAACAATTCTTCAAATACTAATTCCAGTGAAACTAATGAAACTGAATCTACAAATACTGAAACTGTAAAAGAAGATTTAATAAGTAATTTCACAGATGCTTACAAGTTTGCTAAAAAAGAATTTTACAAAGCAAAACGTGACAATGGTCATATTTTAGAATGTAAAGTCATTGGATCCAGTAAATGGAAACAAGGAAAATGGGCATACTGTTATATTCCAGATTATAAAATCCATGATTACATGTACATCACCAAGGCATCACATGAAATAGATGATGATGGAAAATGGTTAACAAGTTTAACATTGCAAGATTACCCACCATCACTAAGCTCAGGAGAAAGTAATGATCCAAGCAAAACAAAGGATAGTAGTACAGATTCTAGTTGTGAAGTAGGAACAAGTGATGATGGAACAAGTACAAACAGTACAGACTCCACTAATTCTTCAACTTCATCAACAAGCAGTACAGGATAAAATATTATGGTTAAGAAAGCACAAGATGTAGTACTAACACCAGGAAGAGGACCTATAGCATTAAACAATGTTATAAATCAGATTGGTGGAAAAGTAACTGCAAAAGAAGTGAAAAGTAAAAGTGAAAACTTGAAGATCCGTACTGGAAAAGTAGTGCGTTTTTATCCTCAAACTGATAAGGTTAGTGTAAAGTTGGATGATACTGGAAAAATTGTACGATGTGTTATGCTTCATAACCTTGCAGTTTCAGGGGAAGCTACTATTAGTTTCACCCCTTCAGGAAGCATAAGTACTGATGTGGAAAATGATAATGAATATTCCATTATACCTTTTAATGAGCATATAGTAGCAGTATTAAATATTAAGGATAGTTTAAATAAATCTGAGTATTTATGTTTAGGGTTTATTAGTAGAGATAGTTCGCTTATTAAAAGTAATGGTGAAGTTGGAGAGTATTTGGTTTCTAATGATAATAGTAAAGTTAGTGTTAAGCAGTCACAGGTGAATATTGAGAGTGAAAATTTATATTTGAATGGTAATAGGATCCAAGCTACTGATGAATTATCTAAGATTTTTGCAACTAAAGAGGATGTGGTGTGTACTGTGAAAAGTTTAGTAAGTGATAGTGCAATCACAACTCCACCATCCACACCAGCTGCTGATGAAGAAGTTCAAGTAAATACAAGCTCTCAGGTAGATACAGAAATAGAAGCTTTGAAGGAAAGATTATCAGAAATTGAAAATACTACAACAAGTGAGAAATCTGAGATTAGTTTTAATTCTAACATTTCCAATAATGAGGAGATTTTAACTGGAAAAGTTTTAATAATAATCCTAAAGAATGCAGTTACAAATGAGTTAGCAGTTGATGAGAATGTTAGTGTAATCTTAACAAGATTCAGTGATAATCAGAGTAAGACTTATGCAGGAACAACTGATAGTTTAGGAAATTATAGTCTACCTCTTAATTTATCTGCAGGGGCTTACACTTATCAAATAATTTATAATGGATCTAATATTTATAAGGCAAAAACTGGTGAAGTGGTGAAATTCATGATAGGTGCAGGCAGTGACGATGGGAAGAAAAGTATCTGCTTTGAAAGTAATATCAAAGATAATGAAAGTATTACAAAAGGGAGTATAATCACCTGCAAGTTCACAGACTGTACAAATGGAGTAGCATTAACAGGATTAACAGGAAAATATATTTTAACACGATTAAGTGATAATCAAAGCAAAACTTATGCTGAAACAACAGATAATTTAGGAAATATGATTATAACAATTAATCTTTCAAAAGGAGATTATTCGATACAAGCAAGCTATGATGGTGATGAAATTTACAGTAAAAAAACTGGTGAAGTAATAAAATTCAAGGTGGGAATAAAAGAATGATAAATAATGAAGAACAAGAATTTTACATCACTCAAGGCCATGATATAGAAATACAATCATCTCCAGAAGGCCATATTCATGATTATAATCATTGGGATTTAGTAATGGAGAATGATGATTACACCATCACTTCAGGGGAGGATACCTTGTTTAATGCTTGTGCAATTGCAATACTTACTGGTTATAATGAGATGGGTGATAGGTATGAGAATAGTACTTATTCAATGTTTGGTAATCCGGCTTATGGATTATTAAAAACTAATAAATCTGAATTGGTCAAATTTAAGATTGAGGAATACATTAAGAAAGTTTTAAAAAGTATTCGTAGAGTAGGGGAACTTGTAGAGGTAGTGGTAAGTGAGGATGAGTTTAATCCTTATGCGTATAATGTGTTCTTTCATGTGATTGGATTGGATGATGAGCATGCAAGTGGTGAAATCAATTTAGGGAAAGCCAGAGATGGGAAGTATGGAACTACCTGCAGGATACGAGATTTAACAAATAATAATATAATAATCATCAAATCCATAGAAGGAGCAGTTATACAAGCCTTACTCAAGGACAGTAGAAATAGAGGAGTAAGTAAAGAATTATTAACCCTAAATTCCCTTGCAGATTTAGATGAAGATACTAAACTTACAAACAATACTGGATCTGTAACTTATCATTATACACCTAAACCTGGTATTGGTAAAGATTATATTTATGTAAGTTATAATGGTAGTTCTAGTTTTAAACCATGTAAGAGTAATACTTTAAAAGTATTGTATTTGTTTTTTTCTTTGAAAATTGTAGATGGTGAATTAATTTTTACTTATGATGATGATTATTACTATCCTGATTTTAGGTTAAATAGTGAGGGTGAGTTGATTATGACTTATGATGATGAAAAGATAAGAATAAGAAATGTATACATTAATGATGATGGGTATTTAATATTTGAGGTAAATTAAAAAGAATTTTATGGTTAAACAGAATGTTAATTTAGGAATTGTGAAACTCTTATACTCTTCTTTAAGTGATAAAGAAAAAAAGGAGATTACAGGTAGGAGTATTGAGTATATTATTGATAATGCGAATCATAGGGTTGGTTTTCGTGTTGAGGGGGAAACAAGTTATACTTATACGGATTCTCTTAAAGGAGATACTGGTATTCAGGGTAATCCTGGATACTTTTTTACTCCTGTAATTAGTAGTGATGGGATATTATCCTGGAGGAATAATGGGGATTTAAGTAATCCTGAAAGTGTGAATGTTAAAGGTGATAAAGGTGATGCTTTTAAGTATTCTGATTTCACCTTAGAGGAATTAGCTAGTCTTAAAGGGGAAAAGGGTGATACTGGAGGTATTGGTCCTCAAGGTGAGAAAGGTGAAACTGGTAGTACTGGTCCTCAAGGTATTCAAGGTGAACAAGGAATACAAGGAGAAAAAGGTGATACGGGTGTTATTAAAATAGAGAAAAGTATTGTTAAATCCTTTAATGATTTACCAAGTACTGGTGATGATAGTATAATATATCTTGTACCGATTACTGGTGAGGATGTGAATGTTTATGAGGAATACTTTTATATTAGTGAAACTGGTAAGTATGAGAAGGTAGGTAGTAGTAAAACTGATTTAACTGATTATTATAATAAATCTAGTGTTGATAGTGCCTTAAGTACTAAGGTTAATACTAGTGATGTTTACAGTAAATCTGAATTGGATACTAGTTTAAGTACTAAGGTTAATATTGGTGATGTGTATACGAAAAATGAAGTTGATACTAAGTTATCTGGTGTTAGTGTTGATTTAAGTGCTTATTATACGAAAAGTGAAGTTGATGCAATGCTGGGTGATGTTAATGCGAGTATGGATAGTATTTTAGGAGTCTAAAATTATGAGTTTAGCAGATAAGTTAGTTTTACTAAATAGTGAGAAATTGTCTTTGAAAACATGTTTTAAGGTTTTAGGTTTTGATATGACTAGTACTCCTTTTACTAGTTATCATACTTTGATTAGTAAATTGCTTACGGGTCTTGTTGGTGATTATTATCTTAGTAGTATTTGGGGTAAGGATACGAATGATGGTTTAAGTCCTTTAAGTCCTTTTTTAACTTTATCTAAAGCCGTAAGTAGTGCTAGTGATGGTGAAACTATTGTGGTGATGAGTGGTGTTTATAAAGGTGTGGATAATTGTGATTTTAAGATTAATAAGAGTTTAACGATTATTGGTGGGCCTATTACTTTTTTTGATGGTGAAACAGTTCGTAGAAGTGGTTGGACTTTGAATTATCCTAATATTATCACTGTTAAAGGTATTAGTTTTATTAATGGTTTTAGTAATGGTAGTCGTGGTGGTGCTGTTTATAATTATAATACGGGTAATAGTTTTATTGATTGTAGTTTTATTAATAATATTGGAGGTCAAGGGGGTGTTTTGTATCTTCGAAGGTCTAATGTGAGTAATTGTAGTTTTATTAATAATGCTGGTGATTATGGTGGTGCTGTTTATGTTGATCAGTCTAGTGGTGAGGTTGGTACTAGTATAAGTGATTGTAGTTTTATTAATAATTCATCTAATTTTGATGGTGGGGCAATTTATCATCGTTTTTCATATAATACTGTTAAGAATAGTGTTTTCACTAATAATCATGCAGAGGGTACTGGTGGTGCTGTTTATGATTATTATTTGGATACTATTATGAATTGTACATTTACTGGTAATAATAGTATTAAAGAGGGTGGTGCTGTTTATAATCAGACAAGTTCTACTATAAGTGATTGTAGTTTCACTGGTAATGCTAGTAATAGTGATGGTGGTGCTGTTTATAATTATGGTGTTATGGGATCTTATACTGGTAATACGATTACAGCTTGTACTTTTACAGCTAATACTTCACAGACTAATGGTGGTGGGATTTTTAATAAGAAAACTAACATTATAAATGATTCCACATTCACCGGTAATAGTGCAAGTAATCTTGGAGGTGCAATTTATAATGGTGAGGCTAATACTTTAAATAATATTGATTTACTCACTCTTATTGGTTCATATATTTATAATGAAACTACAGGTACTGTTATGGATAATACTTATTGGAATACTAGTACACCTACAAGTACGGATTATTATTCTACTTTAAATGATTGTATACCCTCAAATGATCGTAATAGTCCTAATCATCCTGAAAGGTTAAATCAAACCAGTTTAACTTTAAGTGTGGATAATACTAGTATAAGTAATGGATCTAAGTTAACTTTAACTGGAACTTTAAAAGATTTAAACAATACTTTGATTTCTAATGCAGGTATTAATTTCTATAAAGATGGAGTTCTTATTGGTACTAGTAAAACCAATATCTCAGGAATTGCAAGTTTCACATACACCACAACCACTACTGGGGATTGTGTTTTTAAAGCAGATTATCAAGCAAAATCTTATATTGGAAGTACAAGTGGAAATATTACAGTAACTGTAACATAAAAAAGGGAGTTTAAAATTTTAATGTTTAAAACACAAGAAAAATATCGTTATCAATTAGTTTATGCAAATCAATGTGTAAACTGTAAATATGAACAAACAAACCATTGTGATGTAGGTTTGTATAAAAACAAGAATAATACTTATGAATGCTTTAATTATGAAGAGGAAAACTTATGAGTGAAGATGTGAACTTCCGAAAAAAGGAGTATAGTGAACTATTTTATGCTTACCTTAAAGATGCTTATCAGCAAGGTTTATTATCTGATGATTCACAATTCATAAATTATATTAGTAATCGTGAGGATATTGAAAGTAATTATATAATGCAGGCAAGTGTACATAATAAGACACTTGAAAAAGCATACACGGATATGGGTTTAATTTATAATGCACTAAGTGTTAATACTGCTAAGGGGTCTGATTTAGATAATCTTGGTGAAAAGCTTGGGATTTATCGTAGACCAGCTACCCCTTATTTCATTGAGGTACTCTTTGAAGTTAAAAACCCATCAAATACTAATATCACAATACCAGCTGAAACCATTATAACAACACGTTCTGGTAATACTAGTAAAGCTTATTATACAGTTGAGGATGCAGTTATACTTGCAGGAGAATATTACGTTTTAAGTTCAGCTTTAAGCCTAGAAACTAATATAAATGCAAAGGTAGGAATAGGTGAAATACAACACATTTCAAGTAATCTAAATATAGCAAATCCAATTACAGTAAGAAACACTACAGTGAGTTCTGGTGGTAAATCTGTTGAAGGTGATGAAGATTACAGGTCAAGAATTTTAAATTGGACTTACACCCTTAAACGTGGCACTATAGATTCCTACCTAAATTACTTAGATAGTCTTCCTGGTTTAATTGCATATAATTTTATCCCTGAATGGGATGGGGCAGGAACCATTAAAATCATAATAGACCCTGGAACCAATTATTTAATCAACAAGGTTTATAATGGTTTAATAAGTAATGTGTGTAATGCTGATGAAGACTTAACAGTAGTAGCAGCACAAGAAAAACCTATAGATTTAAATCTAGGAGTGAATGTAAGTATAGATAATCCAACTACTTACACTACAAGTGAGAAATTAGAGATTAAAAATTTAATTGAAAATCTAATAAGGATTTACATTGATGGTGGAGATAGTTTAGAATTTAGTGAGGTAGGGGATGGGACTTATCAATTAGAAACAGTAGACTATCCAGGATTAATGATAGGGGAGAATTTCATACCATCACAATGCACTACCTTCATCAACCAACAATTAGACTTACAAGGAAACAACCTAGTTAAAAACTTAGAATTCACCATACCAAAATCTTATCTACCTAGTTCTGATACTGATTACTACGGAAATATCACCGGTGAGGAAGTTGCTACTACTGGAAATATTACAATAACAATAACATAAGGGTGATTTATGAGAATACCGCGAATAAATAAATTATTACATCAATACCCATCATTTTTGGATCGTTGTAAGACTAGTAATCATTACCGTGTTAATAATGTGATGAATGATTCTTATAATCATTTAAGAATGGGTTTAAACAAGTTAGATTTAAGCAGAACACTCGATAGGCCAATACTTATTTGGAAAGAACAGAGTCAAAGCAAACATTACACCATCCACTTTCAGGTACATTTAAAGAATATTAAAGAAGTAAAGATTTACAAGTTAGATCCATCCACTCAAGATTCTGTACTTTTATATAATGAAAGGTTCTCTGATGAGAGTGAAACTGAAATATTTACTTATGAAACTAGTGAATCTTCATCTTCTATTATTCCTAAAACTGAGTATTTAATTAGTGTGGAGACTTGGGATGAATACAAATATGTTAAGGGTTTTCCTGAAAATGAGGAATGTACTGGTTTATGGCATAATACCTACTTAGATCCAGATACAAGCCAGGAGGATTATAAGATTCATGTTGATTTGTACCCGGATGAAATAGATGGTATGGGTGATGTGAAAGTCTTCCAATTACATAATAAGGTTTGGGAGGAGCAAAGTCTTACTTGGCAAAAACAATACCTAAAATCCTACAGTATAAGTGAAATCAACACAATTCATAACAAGTTAACTAATATTTTAGAGTATGAGGAGCAATGGAAAGATATAGATTTAACCTTATTCAAGGAGAATCGTGAATATATTTCCAGTATTCTAGCTAGGGTTAGTCCTTTTTGGGAGGAAAACTTTATTACTTATTTGGATTCTAATCCTAATTACTTAAAAGTTTTATTACATAATAATCAGGACATTATAATTGAAAACCTAGAAAAGTATCAAGGAACCATAAAACAAGTATGGGTGGATGTAGGGGATAATGAGTATATTCCACTAGGCAGTGAAGTTAAATTAACCACCGTGGTTGAAAAGAGGGAGGAAACTTATACTTCAGGAGATGAATACTTCGACCGTGATGAGGGATACACCTGTGATTATCTACTTTATATCGAATCTAGTGATGATTACTTTATGACTACCTATTTTGGAGTTCAAGATGAATGTATGAGTGTTAGTTGTTTTAATCATGATCAAGTTTTAGATTTAATAGGTGGAAACTTAGATATTAGAAGATTACAACTAAACCCTGTATACCATACTGAATATCCTACTACTTATCCCTCTTTTTGTAATCGATTTGAGGAGGATGATTACCATTATCATAATAGGATCCAGGAGTACATTTTAAGATTACCCTGCAACATTTATAGTAAGGATGATGTTGATGAAGGAGTACCACAGGAGATTGTGAAGAATATTATATGTAATCCGACTCGTAATTTAACTGAGTTGGAGATTTGGAAAAATCACTTAGTAACTCCAAAATTGTATAATCGTAAACGTTACATCCTTGAACAAGATCAGGATTATATGTGGGAAAATAGTTGTGATGAGGTAAATGAGGAGCAAAGTATTCCAACTAGTTTAAGTTTCATTACAAGTCCAGATGCTACTATTTTAGATAGGAAACTTGTTAAAGTCCATGTAACAAGCAGTGAAAACAGTAGTGAAACAAGTGAAATTGTAATTGATGATGTACTTGAAGGTAATGTGACTTTCACCCTTTACACTGATAATACAAGGAAAACCGTAAAAGAAGCATGGACCACACCATTATTTGATGGTTATGCAAGTATAAACTTTATACCTGAATCTTTTAAAGAAATACCAATAAGTGCAGTATACTCAGGTAGTGATTTATACAGTAGTACTGAATTAGTAAATCAGGACCTAAAAGTTCATCAAAGAACACCCCAATTAACTGCTCCAATAGTGATGGGAAATCAAGGAGACACAGATCCAGAATATAATTTAAATTCTGTAGATTTAAATGTGAATGTTAGTTATAAGAAAAAACCAGTAAATGTTGGGAAAATTGTTTTCTTATATGGGAATAATCAAAGTGTAGGAACTGCAGATGTGATAAATGGATTAGCTACATTTAAAGATTTCAAAATACCATCATCTTGGGGTGTTGGTGAGCATTATCTTAAAATTAAATACTTTGATGAAGAGGATGGAATCTATGCGGACCTTGATGATATTATTAAAGTTTTTATCCTTAAAGTTCCAGATCACTCAAGATTAGATAGTGTGTATTATTTTAATTCAGGGATTAGTTTAAGATTACTAAGTTCACCAGCAAATACTGAAGATTACACATCTTTAAGTGATAGTACTTTACATTTATACCAGAATGAAACTGAAATTGCACATAATAAAACAGATAATAATGGGTACTGTTTTTTTGAATCTAAGGGTACTGGTGAAGAGTTTGATTTTACAGGTGAAGATATTATTAGTGTATATTATCATGGTGATGATGAGCATAGAAAGATTAGAGAACAAATTTATCCAATAGCAACACAATACACACCAATTACTAGTATTAATATGGTTTTCATAAACCCTAAAACAGTTTTCTTTAAGTTAAGTGATGGTGATGGTTACACTTTAAAAGGTAAGCCTTTAATGATTTATTGTAATGGTAAACCTTTATTAGATGATTATATTAGCCAGACTAATAATTGGATTCGATGGGACTTACCAAGTGACGTTAGTGATGAGGATATTTATAGTATAAAATATAATGGAGATAAGTATTATGCTCCTTGTATTCGTACAGTACCTACTAGTAATATTAGTGATGGTTATAATCTCTTTTTACCAGATGTTCGTGGAATTGTAGGGGGTACTGCAAGTATTTATGCTAAACTCCGTAATAAGAATGGTTATCCTGTTACTGATAAGTATATTAATTTTTATGTGGATGATTATAATTTTGCAGGTGCATGGACAGGTACAGATGGAATAAGTAACATTAATTATCCAGTAAACACCATCAATGCTGATGGGGATTTCATAACAGATAATGTATTCACAGAAGAGGGAAAATACACACTCAAAGCTGAGTTTATTGAAAATGAGGTTACAGTTACTAAAACGGCAAGTTTAACAGTAAGTAAAGGTACTCCTACAAAGATAAAGTGTAGTGATACTGGGATTGAATCTGAAGATATTATAAGTGCACAATTATTGGATGTTTATGATAATCCAATACCTGATAAGGTGATAAGTGCTTTTGCTGAGAATGAATTTGTAGGGAAAGCAAGAACTGATGAGGAGGGTAAGGCTTTAATTCCTGTTGATTATGGTGTTAAGAATGTATCCTTTGATGAAGTGCATTTAGCCTTAAAATTTAAGGCAGATACAGTGTATGCTTCATCTTATCTTAATTTAACAGATTTTAAGATAAGTAAAGCTCAAATGTGTATTCATACTACTCCTGAACCTAATACTAATGTTAATTGTGGATTCCAAGTACAAACTTATGTCTATGATTGTAAAACAAGTGAAGGGATAAATGATGTGCAAGTGGAATGGTACTTTGAGCGAGTAACAAATGGTGTTAATCCTAGTCAATGGTTAAAACCACGCACTACAAGAGATAATTTACTGGGTGAGAAAGGTTATGCGCGAATGCCAATCTTCTATGCAGTAGGAAAATATCTTTTAGGGGTTACAGTAACAGATCCAAAAGGTAGATATGCTACAAGGTCTACAGTAATTAATCCAAATACTGGTGAAAAATGGTTGAAAGATGATGGTACACCAGGTAAATATTTATTACCTATAACTATTGTGGATAATCGTGAATCCACCAGTATAAAAATAGATAGTACTACTGTTGAATCAGGGGATAATTTACTTGTTACTCTTGTTGATAGTGGTGGTAAGCCTTTAAGTGATAAGGAGATTCATTTCTATGATCCAA
>ENA-UOOK01006276-UOOK01006276.1-fermentation-metagenome-genome-assembly--contig:-NODE-6276-length-11469-cov-3.518136_pt1 | contig 11469 bp, 12 predicted proteins | sample MGYA00245777_ERZ724023 | MGnify/ENA primary metagenome ERZ724023 (study PRJEB28704, sample SAMN03018312) | fermentation metagenome | biome: anthropogenic terrestrial biome; feature: soil; material... | reverse complement strand
ATAGTTGGCAAGCCTATCGCTAATTTGCTTATGCAAAAAGAACCTAATGCGAATGCAATTGTTACGGTGTGTCATTCCGCAGCTCCTGATATTTCACGGGCTTCGACAGAAACGCATCCGCGCCCATATTCAGGGCGTTGATCCGGTCTTCCACATTGTCGAGCACCGTCAGGATAATAATCGGTATCCTTTGCGTCGCGGGGTCCGTTTTCAGCTTGCTGCAGATGGCGAAGCCGTTCATGCCCGGAAGCATGATGTCCAGCAGAATAACATCCGGCTTAAATTCAAGGGCGCAGCGGAAAGCCTCCGACCCGTTTCCACATATTTTCGTCCTGTAGCCCCAGGTCGTCAGAAGATCGTCCACAATCTCAACGGCGAGTTTGTTATCGTCAACAATCAGTACCCTGTCCATACCGGTCACCTCGTTTTGCATCTTTTGTGAAAAGCTCCACATCGGCAGCAGCTCCGCGGCGGCGCGCAGTCAAAGAATATTGGGGCCGTCCTTTTCCCTGCTGTCAATGTCGATGGGCAAAGTGATTACGACTTTCGTTCCCTTTCCGACCTGGCTCGTCAGATAGATGTTGCCGCCCTGCAGCTCCACAAATTTTTTGGCCAGCGGAAGGCCCAGCCCCGTGCCCCCGTACCGGCGCTCATACGAACTGTCCGCCTGCTCGAATTCATGGAAAACCCGTCTCTGGTCCTCTTCCCGGATGCCGATTCCGTTGTCCTGTATCACGATGCGGATAAAATCCCCCACCCGCGAGATGCCGATCCCGATCTCTCCCCCCTCGGGCGTGAACTTGATGGAGTTCGACAGGATATTGCAGAGCGCCTGCTTCGTTTTTCTGCAGTCGATCTTGACGATCAGATCGGGATCATCCATATGCATCGCGATCCTGATTTGCTTGCGTTCCGCAAGGCTCTCGACGATCGACAGGCTCTCCTCTATGATTTCGGACAGGGAGTAATTTCCGATCTCGAGCGTCATTTTGCCGGCCTCGATCTTCGCGGTATCCAGAATGTCGTTGATCATAACCTGAAGGTGCCCGCTGCTCTTCCAGATGTTCTCCACATATTTGCTCTGCTTGCCGTTCAGCGGGCCGAAGATCTCCCCTTTCAGGATTTCGGTGCAGCTGATGATGGAGCTGAGCGGGGTGCGCAGCTCATGGCTCATGTTCGACAGGAACTGGGATTTATACTGACCCGATTTTTTCAGGGTCTCGATCGCTTCCCGCAGGTCCTGGGTGCGGATCTGCACTTTCTTTTCCAGGTTTTCGTTCATCGAGATCAGCTGCCGGGAAAGATACTGCTGCTCTTCCCGGTCCTTTTCCAGCTCCTTCAGATACTCGATGATGTCCTCTTTGTTTTTTTTCAGCGTGTCCGCCATCTTTTTCAGCGCCCGGAGCAGAAGGATGCTCTCGTCGTCGCTTGCCGCCAGCGCGCTTTCCTCGATATCAACATCGGTGTTCCCCTGCGAAATCTGGTTCGCGAGCTGGGTCGCCTTTATGATCGGGCGCGCGACCTTCGTCGCAAAATACCGCAGCAGGAAAAGCATGACGGCCAGAAACAGGATCGGCACGACGATGATGATGCTCTTCTGCGTGTTAGCGATCAGCAGGAACTTCTGCTGGGGGATTCCCACTCCGATGATCCCCACGTTCTTCCCGTCGTAGCTCGTGATTACCTTGTCGAGGTAGACGTGGATCTCTCCCCCGAAATTCTTTCTTCCGAAATAGACGTTATTGATCCCTTCCAGCGTACTCACCGGGACGGGCGTGGGGCTGCCGATGTAATTTTCGATCTGCGGGCTGGTGATGTTCGACGCCACGCGTATGCCGTCGGTCGATATGGCGAGATAGGAATGCGGCATGCTTTTGGAATAGGCCGAGGGAAAATAGCCGTTGTTGTTCAGCACCGACCCGATGACGAGATATCCGGCGGGGCCGTCCGCGCCGTCCCCGGAAATGGCAAACACGCTTACCGCCGCAAGGCACTTGCCCAGATACCGGTGCTCGTCGCCGACATAGACCCGGGATCTCTGATATTCGGCCGTGTCCCGGGAAAACAGGTCATCCAGGTCGAACGATTCCACCGAAGTGAGGGCTTCCCGCCTTTTCCCCGCCTCCCCCAGCAGGAGGGAGAGCTTCTGCGCATTGGCATTTTTAATGGCGGGGCTGTCGGCCAAAAGGCGTTTTTCCCCGTCATACAAAATGTAAAAATCGATGTAGGAATAGACGCTGCGCATTTCCTCGAGGGAGCTGCGCATACCGTCCGTTTCCCCGTTTTTCAGCTTTTCCCTGAACTTTCCCGAATCCGCGACGCTGGCGGACAGCCTGCCCATCTCATCCAGCCGGCCGGTCAGAAGATTGTTGGCGATCACAAAGGCCTCTTTCAGGTACTCTTCCGCCGACTGATTGATCTGGTTGTCCAAAATGGTGTTGGATAGGAACAGGACGACGACCATCGGAACGATGACAATAATCGAAGTAAAAATCAGCATCTTTCTGTGAAGAGACATGCTTCCCTCCCTTCAGTGAATGCAGTTTTTACAGTAAAGAATGATTTCGAGCCTGTCTTTCAGCTTCAGCTTGCGCAGGATGTTCGAAATATGTGTTTTGACCGTCTTTTCGCTGATGTTCAGCTTCAGCGATATTTCTTTATTGGAGAGCCCGCAGTTGATCTGCTTTACGACTCCAAGCTCCCGCAGGGTCAGCTTGTTCTTCAAAAGCAGCAGGTTGCCATCCTCTTCCCTGGGGAAAGCGTCGTCCCCAGGCTCTGCGGGAGGGGATGTTTCGACGGTGTTGAAAAGGGCGACCGTACAGCCGATCAGGTTGATGATCTCGTCGAGCCGTTCCCGTGAAATCACCGGGACGTCTTTCAGCGTTTCATCTTTGGCAAAACTGCCGTCCTTTTCCAGAATCCCGCCGCCGAGGAAAGCCGCGATCGTCTCGCCGCCGGAAACGATCGGACAGGCGAAATAGGTGATCCCCATATAACAGGTGCATTTCACCGTTTTTTGTTTTTCGCACGCGTATTTCAAGAGCCGCTGTCGTTCACGCCGGCAGCTTTCCGTATTGCTGTTTTTGATCTTTTCGCAGATCAAAGAGGAATTCGACCAGACCGTCAGGGATTCCCCCTCCGCCGAAACGAGCCCCAGGCTGATGCCGAACAGGGCGGCGCAGCTGTCCTGCAGGGCCTGTATCCTGTTTTTCCCGTACCGGGACAGCCATTCCCTGCATTTCATCAGGTTCGCAGCGTTCATCAATGACTCCCCCATCCGGATTCGTTATGGGTATCCCTTCCAAATATCATACAGTTCATTATATAATGAACTCCGGGCGAAATCAATCAAATCGCCACGCATCCCACCCTAAAAAAATGTAACATCAGCTGTATTCTGGAAGAAAGCACATGCTTCCCCTGTATTTCCTCGCTGCTGTTAAAAAGCCGTGTCGCTCCCGACATAGCACGCGATGTCCCTGTCGAGGAACAGGCTCTGCAGCCCGCTCATCTTTTCGTCCGACGGCACTTTTCCGCTGCTGTATGGATACTCCTTTCCAAGCTGGTTCCATTTCGATTTGCCCATCTTGTGGAACGGCAGCAGATTGATCTCGAACAGGCCGACGCTGTCCATGAAATCGGCCGTCGCGTTCATGTTCTCCTCGGTGTCGTTGTATCCCTCGATCACCGGAATCCGCAGAACGAGCCGCCCCGTCCAGCCGGAAGCCTTCAGGGAACGGATGTTGCTGAGGATCAGCTCGTTTCCGACGCCCGTTTTTTCCCGGTGCTTTTCGCTGTCCATCTGCTTGACGTCGACGAATCCGAAGTCGATATTCTCCATCACCTTCAGGAATACGTCGTTTTTGATGTACGCGGAAGTCTCGATCGCCGTGTGGATATAGCTTTCCCTGCATTTTCCCAGGACTTCCAGGAGGAAATTGCTCTGATACATGGGCTCGCCCCCGCTGAACGTGACGCCCCCGTTCTCCCCCCAGCACTGTCTGTCCCTTGCGAAGATTTTCATCAGCTCGCCGGAGGTGTAGTATTTCCCGCAGGATTTTAAAGCCTCGTTATAACATGCGTCGGCGCACGGAATGTCTTCGCACGTTTCGCAGATTTTCCAGTCCAAAACCAGGTTTCCGTCCGGATCAAAAGAGACGGCGCCGTTCGGACAGGCCTCTTCGCATCTGGTGCATCCGGTTTCCCGATGTTTGCATTTGGACTTTGCAAACATCAGCTTCTTTCGGTCGAGCCAGCTTTCCGGATTCGCGCACCACTGGCATTTCAGGTAACACCCGCAGAAAAAGCAGGTCGTTCTGCAGCCCGGGCCGTCGTGCACCGAATAGCTCTGTATGTCAAAAAGCAGGCCTTTCTTTTCCAAGTTGACCCCTCCCGTCAGTATCATGATAAAAAAGCCGGAACGCCGGAAACAGTTTTTTGAAACCGGCGTCCCGACCGAACCGCAAACAGGTGCAAAAGCCGTTCTCACATCACAGCTTCGCGGCTTTTGTTCCGGCTTCTTCCGGAACGGAAGCGGGAGCCTCCGCCTTCTTCCACGCGAGCGGAAGCGTAACCGCGATCACTAGGGAAAACGCGAAGGAGGCCGTTGCGAAAATGATGGAATTGAAGTAGCTTCCGGAAATATCGAACAGATAGGCGCCCGTATAGCTCCCGACGGCGGGCCCGATGCCCATGACGATCAGCGTGGCGAGGCCCCAGATCTTTCCGAGCGATTTGTTGCCGTACATGGAGCCGGCATATCCCGCCGCCCCACCCGGCTCGATGGCCCAGTACGTCGCGAACAGCACGCAGGCGACCACTTCGACCGGAATCATCGACTTGCCGAAAAGCAGCAGCAGGCACGCCAGAATCCCCAGAGCCGGCGCGAGGATCAGCATATACTTTCTCGCCTTGGCCTCGACCCCGTATTTCTGCACGAGCTTATCGGCGGCCCTGCCCATGATGGGCATCGAGAAGATGCCGACCAGGCCGATCACGACGTAAAGGTTCGTGGCCGTGTTCAGGGACATCCCGCCGTCTGTTGTCCAGAATTTGACCACCTGGGTCCAGATCAGGAACTCGCCCAGCATGCTGCCGAGGAACGCCAGGATCGCGCCCCAGATCGGGTACTGGGAAAACGCCTGTCCGATGGTCCACTGTTTCGACTCGTTTTTCGAAACTCTGCCCTTTACTTTCCCGAAGGGCTCCAGCGAATAGTCCTGCGGATTCTTTTTCGCGACGATGCCGGCGATCACCAGCGCGACGAACATGACGACCGAAAGGCCCCTCATCGCGATGCGCCAGTCTGTCGTTTTAATCACCTGCTTGGCGGCAAGGCTCAGAACCACCTGCGCGACAGGGGCGCCCATGAACGCCCAGCCCCACATGGTGGCGTAGGCGTCGCCGACATACCATTTCCGGACCGAAACCGTGGACGAAACCCACAGCATCCCGGTCCCGACCCCGGCAAAGATCGCGTAGGGCAGCACATACCCCAGGTACGACTGGGAAAAGCTCGTGATCAGATAGCCGAGCCCGCAGCAGACCGAGCCCAGAAAATAGGCGGGCCTTGTGCCCCATTTGTCGATGATCATGCCGGTGAAATAAGCCGTGACCGCGTAAACGGTCATCATCAGCGAATAAGCGAGGGTAAGCTGCGACGCCTGCCAGTGGAGCGACGTCGACATCGGGACCTGCAAGACGGAAAACGTGGACCGGAACCCGAAGAGACAAAAAACAGCCAGCCAGGAAGCAACCACGACCATCAGGCCGAGATGCTTCGCTCTCTTTTCATCCATTGTACTCCCTCCTAAGATGTCAGATTGAGAAAGATGCCTGAAAAAATGGGGTATGCCATGGAAAACATACCCCATCCACAGATTCACGGCGAAATAACGATTACGCCATCCGGTTCGCCGCCTGATAGCCCTCGCAGGTGACGGCGTTCAGCTCCCCGAACGTCCAGTCATCCTTTTCCAGACCGATGCAGGTGCCGATATTGTCCTTGTCGGGGCTCTTAAAGTTGACGCAGTTTTCGCATTTCCTTTTCTCCCTGAAATTCGGGCAGATGTCCGAATCGATCGGGATCATGCTTTCCGTCAGCCTGCAGATGCCCTTCGCCGCGTCGATCGGCGAGAAATTCATGCAGTCGATATGCCTGTTCTCGTTACTCATCACTTCACACCCCTTCGTATTCTGTTCTGGCGATGACTTCATCCTGGATCGGCTTTCCGACTTCGCACCAGTACTGCGTGAACCCTGCGACGCGCACCATCAGGTCGCGGTATTCATCCGGCTTTTTCTGCGCGGTGCGCAGCACTTTGGAATCCACGACGTTGTACTGGATATGGAATCCGCCCTTGCGCATGTAAGCACGGGTCAGGGCGAGAAGCTTCTTTGCTCCCTCCGGCCCCTTGATGGCATTCGGATGGACCTTCAGGTTCATCTGGGAGTTCTGGGACCGCGTCTGATCCCAGCCGGTGGCCGACGTGAACAGCGCGTACGGGCCGTTTTTATCGGTGCCCGGGTACGCCGACATGGAGCCGTCCGCATAGGTGGTCCCGGCGAGGCGTCCGTCCGGGGTGGCGAGCGTCGCCGCGCCCTGCGGGCCGTGCGTGGAAACGGAGATCTGGCACGGATACAGCTTCTTGCCGTAAAGCGACTCGAAATCGCCCGCCATATCGCAGAGCCACCCTTCGTAATCGTCGAGGATGCCGTCGACATACGGGTCGTCGTTGCCGTATTTCGGCGCCTTCAGGCAGTCGCCGTAAATATCGTCGTACTTCGTGCTGCTTTCGGCTTTTTCCTGCTCGGCGAGGGAATAGCTGCCGACTTCTTCGGCCGTCTTGAACCCGAAGTTGTGGATGATGGCATCCTTGATCTGGTCAAGCGTATATTTCTTCTCGTCGTAGACCAGCTTTTTCAGGGCGGCAAGGGAGTTCACCATATTGATGGTGCCGCAGGTCTCGATGTTGTAGGTCGCGTTGAAGCGGTAGCCCATGTTCCCGATGTGCTGGCCTCTGTCGAGGCAGTCCGGCTTGAGCATGGAGTTCACAAGGGACATGTTGTGCCTTCTCCACACGTCGTGCTGGATGTTGTTCGTCCTGGTGAGTACGTCGCAGGTCATTCTGTAATACTCTTTGAACTGGTCGCAGAATTCTTCGAAGGTCTCGAGCTTTTTGTTGTGCGGCGGGAACACCTGCATGCGGGTGCGTTCGTCCATGCCGTTCGTGATGACGAGGTTCAGGATCTTCGGGTTTGCGATGAAGTGGACGCCAACGGATGTCGGCTGGCCCGCGCCGCCCGGAATGTCGTACTTTTTGCCGTTCAGGGTCAGTTCTTTCCAGCAGCACGGCGAGGTTTCGAGGCAGCCGCCGATCGAGACGGCCCTCGCGTCTTCCACCGTCATGCCCTCATCCCCGTACTGCCGCAGCATGAAGGTGATGGCGCTCTGGTTATTCATCCACGCCGGGTATCCCGTGCCCGTCTTGTCGCATTCGACGCACTTGAGCAAGAAATCCTCCGGCAGCTTCTCGTCATACAGGCAGGACAGCGTCGGCTGCGGGCTGCCGCAGGTGATGCCGGCCTCCACGATCAGGTATTCCAGCCTGTTGACCGCGGACTTTCCCTCTTTCGTCAGGCCGCCAAGGCTCAGGTTGTTGAACGTGTTGCCCGACAGTACTCCGCCGACGACGCCCGTCGAAGCAAAGCAGTCGATGCAGGTGAATTTCACGCGGTAAAGCTCCAGCAGCTCCAGGACTTCCTTTTCCGTCGTTCTTCCGGCGGCGATGTCCTGTTCGAACCACGGGTACAGAACCTGGCCGACACGCCCGGGCGACAGCCCGGAGATCGCGTCTTCGTTCAGCACCGCGATGTGGAACGTGTATGTAAGCTGCATCGCCTCGCGGAACGTGCGCGGCCGGTTGTGCGCGATCCATTCGAGGCAGTCCGCGATGTCGAGGTATTCTTTCTTCCTCTCTTCCCGGTCGGCGGAGCTGGCGAGCTCGCGGGCGTGCTTCGCATAGTTCAGGAGCCAGGCCTGGATGCCCTCGAGAACGAGCTTCACCGCCTCGTAGAAATACAGGCGGTCCATGCCGGTGACGCCGTCTCCATCCGCGTTTCCGGCGACCTCGTTCTTACACTCTTTAGCCATTCTGATCAACCCGTCGAGGCCGTACTGAAGAGGATAATAGTAGTTGATGACCTCGCGGCCCTGCGGAAGCGTGAAGCCGGAATCGAACATGCAGATCAGGGACTTCATGATGTTCTCTTTGAGCTTATAATCCGGCACCATCTTTTCATACTGGTTCCCAAGGTCGTCGACCGAGCGGCCCACCCATTCCTTGGCCAGCCTGATGAGCACGGGGATCTCTTCCTGCCTCATGCCGAACTTGCCGGCGATGGACACCACCGCTCTTTTCCCCCCGGCGTTCAGCCGTTCCATGGCGTCATAGAACAGCTCCTCCGCCGCCGCGGACGGATTATAAGTGTCATAAATGTCCCCCGCAATCAGGACCAGGTCAATCTTTTCTTCCTCCGCCAGACGGCAGAGAACGTCCAGAAAATCCCGCTGTTCCTCCAATCGCGAAAACTTCTCCAGGGATCTGCCCAGATGCCAGTCGGACGTATGCAGGATGCGCATGGGATCAACCTCCGATGGGCAGCCATTCCAGCACCCTCTGGATCATTTTGTCCCAGAAACCCCATTCGTGGATTCCGGGGCCTTCTTCATAGGTCAGGTCCAGGTTCAATTCCTTTGCGAAATCCCGAAAGCGGATATTGTCCCGGTACAGAAAATCTTCCGTACCGACGCATTGATAGAGTTTGGGCTTTGGCCCGTTGGATTCCGCGACTTGCCTGGCCAGATGGAACAGATCGTTCCGGCTTCCCCGGATCTTGCTCAGATCGCCGAAGATATTCTCCGCCTCTGGATTGCTCTGCACCTCCTTTGCATCGTTATGGGCAGCGATATCCACCGCGCCGGACAGGCTGGCGCCGGCGGCAAATCGGTCGGGACAGGACAGGGCCAGTTTGAAGGCGCCGTAGCCGCCCATGGACAGACCGGCTACGAAATTATCCTCCCGCCTGTCGGAAAGCGGAAAGAAGGAACGGCAGATGGTCGGCAGCTCCTCGCTGATAAAGGTCCAATACCGGTATCCTCTTTCCATATCCGTATAAAAGCTGCGATGTACGGCAGGCATCACCACGGCCAGCCCGAGGGGAGCCACATATCGTTCAATGGAAGTCCTTCTCAGCCAGATCGTGTGATCATCGGACAATCCATGCAGCAGATAGAGAGTGGGATGTTTCCTGCCGGTCGCGCGATTCTCCAGTCCGATCTGGTTGGTGGTCTGCTGGGGAAGGATCACGTTCATGGAGCAGGAAAGCCCCAAAACCTCAGAAAAGAAATCACATTGTATCAACGCCATTTTTCCTCATCCTTTCATTAACTGTTCATCATCTTTTTATCATGATCCATAATCCTGCGATTATGGCCGTGGATGCACATAGGGCCACAGACGCATATACAGCCAGATGCACACATGCAGCCGCAGCAAAATGCACATGCAGTAACAAGATGCACGTGCTGCCGTTAATGCACATGCCGAAGCAGGATCAGGTTCGGCTATTGGAATTAGATTAAGCTTTACCCACCCTTTTAGTATTCGATACCCGTCGAAGAAATTCCTGCAAGATTTTTGCGGAAACAAACAGCATCAATCAAATGATACATACCAATGAAATGTAAAATCAAAGTTAACACCTTATATTTATGCTTACACCATTCTACAGAAAATCACATTAATTCATTAATGCCCTTAATCAACTCCGGTAAAAAATCCACCAGAACATCCCAAACGATATTTAGTCGTACTCCCTCATAGTCATGTACAATTCTGTTTCTCATGCCTTTTATCTTTCGCCAGGGAATTTGGCTGTTTGTTTCCACAAATTCAACATCCAGCCGACTTACCAATTCCCCGATTTGGCTAAGATTAAAAACACAGGCGGATATGGTTTTTAAATCATTTGAAAACTCTTCAAAAGTCATACCGCCCTTAAACTGTATCGCTTGCGCTGCATAGGTTTTTATCTTTTCAAGAATAACTCTGTCTTTCATAAATCACTACCCCCGTTTTCGCAATCTCTTGCTGTACACGATGCCCATCGATAATCTGTGATGCCTCAATTAGATCGACCGGAATATCAAGGGCCTCGGTAATGTCTTCAAGAACACCGAAAAAGTCTATCCCCCGAATTTTGCCCTTACTGTCAATGACTATATCAATATCACTTGACTGTGTTGGATTTCCTTTTGCGTAAGATCCGAAAAGGATAGCCTTTTCAACAGGAACAGCCCTGAAAATCGGCAACAGCTTTGCTTTTATTTCATCTGTAGTGTAAACTTTTTCCATTAAAACTCTCCTTTCCGACCTTAAGAACAAGGGTTAATTCGAAACCAAGCAAAGCAAAATGATTTCCTTTCATTTACCCCAAACTCTATATTGATTATAACCCATAATTAATAATAAGTAAATTGCCAACAAAACAATGGGTTCCATGTATGGCATAAATCCATTGGAACAAAGCTAATTCTGTCTTCGGGACTTTTTTCCGAAATCAATTGTCAGTCTCCTGCCATCCCACGTCACAAATCTGTCTGCCGGAGAGGAAGAGGGAATGAATCCGTCTTTCACGATGTCCCCGCACCGAAAAACAGACAGCATCAACCCGGTCAGAGCCAGGTTGATCAGCAGAGCCGGATAGCCCCGGGAAAGCAGCGGGAGCGACAGAGGGCCGGACAAGTGAAACCCCGGATTATAGACAACATAGTTCACAACCTGGCCTTTTTCCATCTGATTTGGCTGCAAAGCGTGTCGGTGAATTCCTTTATTTTTTCAAATGGCAGCATAGTCCGCACCTCCGTTTAAAACTTTGCGTACGACTTGGGTATAAGCCGTCCATTCGCTTTGCTTCTCCGCGGAAGCTTTTTTCCCCTTTGGAGTCATGCGGTAATATTTTCTGACCCGCGCTCCGTCCGCGTTCGCATCATAGGAAACCACCATTCCGTCCCTTTCCAGAGCATGCAGGATCGGATACAGAGTGCCTGCTTTCAGATAAAAGGTCCGGTCCGATCTCCTTGCCAGCTCTTCCATCATCTGATAGCCATACATATCTTTTTCTTCCAGAAGCTTTAAAACCAGCATCGTTGCGCTTCCGGCAACAAGCCCTTTTTCCATCCCAGTCAACCTCCTATGTATAGATGATCTATATAAGAATTATATATCGATTATCTATATATGTCAATCTCCCACTTCAAAAGATGCCACTGAAAAAAATTGCTGCAGATAATACGGATGCAGGCCGATCCGTCTCACAGACGTAAATACATTTCGGAAACAGCCCGCGTTTCTGGAAAGAACTGTTTTACCCATTCTCTCCTTTGCATTTTCCGGGTTTATCCGCTAA
>ENA-UOOK01006275-UOOK01006275.1-fermentation-metagenome-genome-assembly--contig:-NODE-6275-length-11470-cov-3.032589_pt1 | contig 11470 bp, 12 predicted proteins | sample MGYA00245777_ERZ724023 | MGnify/ENA primary metagenome ERZ724023 (study PRJEB28704, sample SAMN03018312) | fermentation metagenome | biome: anthropogenic terrestrial biome; feature: soil; material... | reverse complement strand
GCCAAACTGATCCCGCCATTTATTGAAACCCAACGCTACAATGGTGGCGGGCTTCAATAAATGGCGGGATCAGTTTGGCCGCAATGTCAAGCGCGGCGAAAAGGGCATCAAAATCATAGCGCCCACGCCCTATAAGGTAAAAAAGGAAATGGAAAAGCTCGACCCGGAAACCAAAGCGCCGATGTTGGACAGGGATGGCAAGATCATTATTGAGGAAGTGGAAATCAAAATCCCGCTGTATAAGGTGGTATCCGTTTTCGATGTATCACAGACCGAGGGGCGGCCTCTGCCCCAGCTTGCAGACGACCTGACCGGCGATGTAAAGCAGTATGAGCTTTTCATAGAGGTACTCAAACAGGCGTCGCCCGTGCCGATTGCTTTTGAAGAGATGAAAGCCGATATGGACGGATATTTCAGTCAGAACGACAAACGCATTGCTATCCGCGATGGCATGAGCGAAGTGCAGACCATATCGGCGGTTATACACGAAATCGCTCATGCCAAGCTCCATGATAATTCCCTTGGGCAGCTTGACGCTGCACAGAGTAATGAGAACGCCGAGCCGCTCAAACCCAAAAGCAGGCGCACCGAGGAAGTGGAAGCCGAAAGCGTTTCCTATGCCGTCTGCCAGTATTACGGCGTCCAGACCGCCGCCAACAGCTTCGGATATATCGCCGCCTGGAGCAAGGACAAGGAGCTGCCGGAGCTGCGGGCCTCCCTTGAAACTATCAATAAGACTGCTTCCGGGCTGATAGAGGACATTGACAAAAGCCTTGCCGTGCTGAAAAAGGAGCGTGAAAAAACGCAGGAACAGGTTACTCCCGCAGAGCCGGGGCAAGCTGCCCCCAATAAGATGGAGGAAGCCGTGCCCCCCATCGGCCATGAGGAAATGAGCCATGCGCTGGAGACGCCGGAGCCTCCAGTCGCCAAGCCTGATGGTTATCCCATGCCCGACCCCGCCATAAGCCTTGCCGCCCGCGATGCTTATGGCTACACCGACAATGATATGCTCCCGCTTTCCAAAGAACGGGCCATCGAGCTTTATGAAAAAGACATGACCGTGTATATGCTTTATGAAGGTAACGGTGCGGGTATGGTCTTTGACCGGGACGACATCGATGACCACACCGGCATTTTCGGCGTTACCCGCGAAGAGTGGGAGAAAACGCAGGATTATCTTAACGGATTGGAGGAAAAAGACTCCCAACAGCTTGAAAACAGCTTCTTATCCCATTCTGCCGACGCTTTTGCTATCTATCAATTAAAGGACGACGGCACAACACGGGGTTACCGTTTTGAACCCCTTGACCGCTTGCAGGCCGCCGGGCTTTCCGTGGAACGCGGCAATTACGAGCTGATTTACACCGACCTCTTGCCGGAGGCGGTAAAGGGCGATGCGTACGGGAGGCTAAACGAGCTTTTCCACCGATTCAACATGGAGCACCCCACTGATTTCAAAGGACACAGCTTATCCGTCAGCGATATTGTGGCGCTCAAAGTAGACGGCAAGGTATCCGCGCATTATGTGGATAGCCGGGGTTTTTCCGAGTTTTCCGGCTCTGCCCGGAAGATGAAGCCTTGCAACTCATCTGGTATATTGAGCCGGTTGAAAGCATTGAAAAATTCATTGGGGAAAACGAATCGGTGTTTTGCGATCATGGCGCTCTCGAGAGCGAGATGTTTGATCATGTAGTGTATAACGAGTTGCGTTCACTGACGGCAGACGCAATTGGAACTCTAAAGTGGCGGGAAAGCACTGTGTTGCAATATAGATTTGGTTTACTTGATGATGAGCCGCTGACTCTTGAACAAGTCGGTAGGTTTACGCTGCCTACCGCAAGGCCGGATACAGCAAAAAATTCTACGATGCCCACGCAGGTGACATCCTTTTGCATAAGGCGGCGAAGGCGGCGTTTGACGCCTTGCGGATGAAAATACTGCCCACCGTTAAGGCGCTCCAAGCCGAATATGAAACGCTGTTGGCCGAGAAGAAAAAAGTCGATTCCGAGTATACCATCGCCCGGAAAGAAATGCGGGAATTGCTAACGGCCAAGGCCAATGTGGATAGGCTTGTAAGTCATGCCCCGGCCACTCCGGAAAGAGAAAATGAGCAGCAACAACGGTGAAATTGCGGTATGGTCAAAAACCGCGAATATTTTTGATGTGACACATTTTTCTGTACGAGGAACAGCGAATAATCACCCTCATGGCTATGCTTGGGAAAGTAAACCAGGCTCATTAATACGTACATTTCATCCCAGGGATGCATTTTCGGGCGCTAGCTATGGACAAATCATTGGTTATTATCGTGATGCAAGTAAAGATCCCTATCAGTCTGTCACACGTTCACTGTCAATGAGTGTTGAAAATATATCCTTCGAAGAATCACTCGAAAAGGGATTGACAGTTGTTGAAAAAGTTGATTTAAGCCCCGAATATAAATTAATCCTCTCTGCCAAAAATAAATCAGTAAGCCGACAAAACAATACTATCCAAACTTTATATGACAACTGGAAACAAAAATGTAATTCCAGTGAATTTTTGATTGTCAGCAATCCTTATGAATTTCTGAAAACAACCGAAGCGAAAGAATTGATTCAATATTGTAAACAAAATAAGGATGAGGCGTTGCTCTTTTTTACTGGATTGTATTTCATCAGTGAGGAGGACGACGTTCCCAAACATATTTCATATTCCATTTTTTGTGAAATCTTTATGGATGAGGCAGAGGTTATGGAAGACATTAAGAAACAGTGGACAAGAAATCAATATAATGAAGAAGGAGCATACATTGCACCACTTCCTGAGACTTTTGCTAAGAAATACGTAAAAAGTCTTTTTGAAAGAAAGTTTATAAATTAATTCGTGTAGATAAAAGCAGTGTGAACTGAGATAAAGATTCGGAAGTTCACACTACTTAAATAAAACGTTCAACTATATTTATAATAAATTATAGAAACATAAGTATATAAAGGGTATTGAGCATTCCTGTATATCAATAAAAAAGAAAGTAAAAAAGCTATTGTTGTTGAATAGTATAGTATTCTGTTGAATATATTCAAGTTGAGAGACTGGCTGTTTTTATTAACTTGTTTAAATTTTTTCTATGCGAAACATTGTCTGTAAGAAGAATAAAATAAGTTCCTGGAAAGATTTGAAAGCTTTTTCCCTCCAGGAATTACTGATCGTTCTGGTTATAATTGGTATCCTTACATTGATAGCCTTGCCCAATCTGATGCCTTTGATTTCCCGTGCAAAAAGTGCCGAAGCACAACAACAACTGGCATTTCTACATTCATTGCAGAAAACTTATTTCTACTCTCATTCCACATACAGCCATTCTCTGGAAGAAATTGGATACGAACAAGTACCTACTGTAAATGAGGGAGGAACCGCCAATTATCTCATTGAAATAATCGAAGCATCGGAATCTGGTTTTAGGGCACGGGCAACGTCTGTCGTCGATTTTGACGGAGACGGAGTATTCAATGCATGGGAGATCGACCAGGATAAAAAACTTACAGAAATCACAAAGGATTGATGCCAGTCTCCAATTATTTTTGTCTCAGTATCTAACGATTAACTTTATTGCTATGCTGTTGACGTCAGTGCTATATATTAATCTGGCCGCCATGGTTATTTCCGACTTCCGGAAAAGGGTGATTAATGCCTATCTCCTTGCAATATTTGCATTACTGGTAATTTATTCCGTATATACCAACGAGGGAGTATATCTACTCAAAACGAGGGTACTCTGGAATATTGCTTTTTTATTGTATATGTTTTCCGTCATGGTTGCCTATTTATGGCTGACTAAACGTCAAATTTCCGAATCAATCGGGATCGGTGATATCCTGTTCATTTTCACTATAACACCATTATTTGAATTGCGCGAATTCATCATTTTCCTGTTACTGGCATTTGCAGCTACTTTGATGTTTTACGCTCTTCTCTCCAGATATTATCCTGCCAAAACAATTCCTTTGGTCAGTTGTGTTGGGATAAGTTTTATAGTCTATGACATAATTGGAAACTACCTGATATGAAAATACAAACGGAAATATTACAAAGAATAAACCCGGTAACTGCCTGGGAATACAAAATTATACCTTATGAAGCTGAGGGGAACGTACTCGTTTGTTATGGCGCAGAAGATGGTGACTGGACTTCCAAATTACCGGAGATTGAGGTTATTACGGGGGAGGATATACGTATAAACCTTTTACAGAAAGCAGAAGTAATCAAACTATTAAATCAATATTACCGCAAAAATTCCAAGTCGAATTCATCTAAATCATTGATAAGTGATAGTGATGGTTTTCTTATGCGTTTAATAGCTGAGGCATTCAGTAATTATGCCAGCGACATTCATTTTGAATGTTACGAGGAACGGTGCAGGATAAGGTTCAGGATGGACGGGCAGTTAATAGAAAGATATGTCATTGAGAAAAATAATTATCCGTCCATTGTCAACCAGACAAAGATAATGGCAAACCTGGATATTTCCGAAAAGCGGCTGCCGCAAGACGGACGTATTTATTACCAGTCGGATAATGATAAATTTGATGTGCGCGTATCGTGCATACCCACAATATATGGAGAAAAGATCGTACTCCGGTTATTGACGAGGCACGTGGACCTGCTCGACCTTTCCAATCTGGGGTTTTCACAAAAACAACTTGAAGACTACATAAAATCGGTACAAAAACCACACGGGTTAGTATTAATCAGTGGACCTACCGGTTCCGGAAAAAGTACAACGCTTTATGCAACACTACGGATGCTCAATAAAGAGATATCCAATATATTAACCATAGAAGATCCGGTAGAATACACGATCGGCGGGATCAACCAGATGCAATTGAAGGAAGAGATCGGACTAACATTTGGGAGCGCACTCAGGGCTTTTTTGAGGCAGGACCCTGATATCATCATGCTAGGAGAAATTAGAGACACCGACACTGCTCAAATGGCTATAAGGAGCGCTCTCACCGGTCACCTGTTATTATCCACAATCCATACCAACAGTGCATGGGGAAGCATTTCGCGTTTGATAGATATGAATATCCACCCTTACTTGATTTCCAATACATTGGTTTTAACCGTCGCACAACGGCTGGTAAGGCTTCTATGTCCCCATTGCAAGAAAAAGATTGTTGCCGGTGATGAACCGGCAAAAATAGACCTGCCTGAACTTGATTGTTATTATCAACCTGTCGGTTGTGAAGAATGCTATTATACCGGTTATAAAGGACGGAAAGCCATTTATGAAGTTATTCCAATCGACGGGAGTTTGACTGAAGCAATCAGGAATTCAAGGAACAATATAGACGACGAACTTAGAGAAAGAGGTATTGCCACGTTAAAGGAATCCGGTTACAAACTTTTTGTTGACGGCGCCACCTCAATGGAAGAAATAATCCCTATAATACAATAGACGCTATGAAACATGTATTTATCATTACATTGGTCTTGATAATAGCATTAAGCACAATTAATGCGCAGGATAACTATATGCATGAAGTGCGTATTAAACTGGATAAACTGGTCGAGTTTGATCCTGCGTACCGGAACGAAATAGATCTGGCAGTCGGAAGTATGCCAATTGGGGATTTATTGCGCAATGTGGCCAAAATATCACAAGTAAATGTAAGTTATAAGGGAGATAATTCGATTACTGTAAACAGTAATTTCAGCAAAGTAAAAATAACAGACCTGTTGTATTTCCTCTGCCGGGAGTATAATCTTGACCTTGAAGTGGTGGGAAACATCGTCTCCGTATTCCCATATGAACCCCCGCTGCCGGATATACCCGGTTCCAAAGTACACTATCAACCATCTACCGGACATATAAGCTATGAATTACATGAATACCCGTTATCGGATTTTGCCAAGTTGCTTGCCGACTCCGCAGGCATTAACGTTGTCTATCCGGTACCACTGGCGCAAAAACGGGTATCGGGCTATGCACTCCGGCTGCCATTGAGTGAGGCCATGCACGCCCTGGCATTGGGAAATAACCTGTTAGCATCAAAAACAGGTGATAAATTATGGGCTTTTGATCCTTTGCCGGCAAGGGAAGGGGAAGAGCAAGGACGGATATGGGCCGTGAGAAGAGGGATCAGTAAGGAACAAATAGCCATCGACAGTGTTGGGACCATCACTGTCCAGGTCGAACAGGCAAGTATTTATGATATCCTGTGTACAATTTGTGAAAGGCTCGGACTGAACTATTATTTCATATCTCCCGTCGATGGGTCGGCAAGCCTCTACCTGAAAGATGTAGGACTGCATACTTTGCTCAAGGTGCTTTTTACGGGCACACCTTATTCCTATTATGAAGAAGAGGGAATCCTGATGTTTGGGATTTCCAAAGAGGATGCCCTGTTATCCGCCAAGGTAATCCCTTTGGAAAACAGGTCTGTAGAAAATACGATCGAGATCATACCGGAAGACCTGAAGCAAACCGTCAAGATCAGTCCCTTCGGCGATCTCAACAGCTTAATTGTCAGTGGAGACCAACTTATGGTAGCAAGGGTGGAACAATTTATAAAATCGATTGATAAAACGGTACCGCTAATAACTATAGACGTGATAATAGTCGATGTTACCAATAGCAGGAATAATGAACAGGGAATCTCTGTCGGTTACGGGAATAATACTGTGGCCAATAAAGGATCTTTATTGCCGCATTTAGAAATGGACCTGAACGCCGATGGTATCAATAAAATCATCAGGAGCTTTAACGGGTTAGGCGCCATCAATCTTGGAAAAGTAGGCCCGAATTTTTATGCAAACCTCCGGTTCTTGGAAGAAAACGGGGATATCGAATTGCGTTCCACACCCAAATTGTCCACGTTGAACGGTCACCAGGCTGAACTCAAAAGCGGGCAGAGGCAACATTATAAGGAAGTGTACGAGAGCTTGATGGGTTCCCAGAACCCTATCCAAACAAGTTCTTACCAGTGGAAATTTGTTGATGCGAATTTAGAATTGACCATAACACCACATGTCAGTGGTAATGGGGAAATCACCCTTTCCATTGACTTGTCGCAAACGGAGTTTACTACAATAGATGAAAAGAGTGAAGCTCCCCCCGGCACAGCTACACGCAGTTTCAAGTCGATGATCCGGGTAGGAAATGAAGACATGGTACTTTTGGGGGGAATTGAACGAAATGACAGGATCAAAACATCATCCGGCCTACCCCTTATCGCACGTATTCCCCTCCTGAAATGGATATTTGGGAAATCGACGGATAAGAAGGAAGAACATAAACTGAATATTTTTATTAAGCCGACTGTAATTATTTAATTATGAATATGCTGTCAAAATTCATAAAGAAAATAAGTGTAATCAGTGCCGTTTATAGTGGAAGCAAGTTTGATTTCCATTTAATGGTAATTGGCCGTGAAAAGGATGAACCAAAAGTCATCCAATCATCCGAAAGTGTTCCCTTGCCTGATATTACCAGTAAAAATTATGACACTCCGCTCATTCTGATTATAAGCGGTAAAGGAGTCATTTCTAAAGATTTCAAAATTGAAAGCGAGGAAGCCGGACAGATAACAAACCATCCCGAAGAATTTTTATTTGCCAGCGAGAACACCGGGGATAATATGATGCGGGTTACATTTTTACGTCGAAAAATGTATGACACGCTTTGCAGGGAAATAAATATAGAAAGATTACCAATCGTTGATGTACGGATTGATGCAGAAAACAACACAAGGTACGAAGCAATAAAGGCTGCTGAAGAATTTTGGACAACCCAACCGGGAATAAAAGATGTACTGACACCATCGATGCGTTCCAGTATACTGTTGTCATTATTGGCAAAACAACTTTTACTTCCCGTATTGGCGGTTTTACTGGTCATGCTCCTGGGAAATTTCTTCATGCAGCAGCATATAACCGGAAAATTGAAAGAACAACAGATCCTTATGTCCCAGGCGCAGAAAAATTCAGCGCAAGCAGAAAGAACAACGGATTTAAAACAACAAATCATGAATGACTTGGTTGATGAGATCCGTTATCCTTATTCATGGATTGCCGACAGGATCGCATCAGTCGTTCCCGATGATGTTGTACTCTCGGAGCTGGAGATTCAACCGTTGAATGGAAAGATACAGGCAAATAAACCGGTTGTTGCCTACGAGAACCGAATTGTCGTCAAAGGTAGATGCAAAGACTCGGAGTCGGTCACATCCTTAACGGACAGTATTCATTCACTCGGCATATTCAGTACTGTACAACTGAATGTCCTGAACAAGGACCGTAATAATAATTATCAATTCAATATCGAGATAAGTTTATGAGACAACTATATACATATATGGGACTATTGAAGATCATTGGATTGCTGGCAATTACTCCTTTGATGATATATGTCCTGGCGGTGAATAAAACCGTAAGCATGTACCGGAAAATGAAAACGCAGGAAAAGGTACTGTCAGTAATGCAGATCGATAGTCTTAAAAGTAGCGGGAAAGATATCTGGATCGCGACGAATGATGATGTCAAGATAGGTACGGTAATAAAAAGTATAACGAAGCATATAACTTCCGTAAATATCACTACGGAAAGTTATACGCCCACATTAATATATAAAAACGCAGATATGGAGGTATATGCAGGAGAGATAGTGCTTTCCGGTGGATTCAACGGACTTACTTCTGTTTTAAACAGGATTGAAAATGATTCTCGGGGATACAGGATCGCTTCGGTGTATTATAGAACAGTGAGCGACCATGGAAACCAAATTAGCAAGTTGATGATGACTGTTATAATGCAACAGGTATCTAAAGAATGAAACGAGCAAGTAGATTATTCATAGTATAACCCATAATTAAAGCGAGTTCCATACGATACATTTTAAATTGGAATTATTAATCGTGTGAAAAAGAAGAATGTGACATATGTGCTGGTGGTTTCAACACTTCTCCTCTGGGGTTTCATTGTTTACCGGATTGTATCATACACAAAGAGTGACAATACCGTACAACAAATGGAAGAAAAAAAAGTGCAGACGATAAGGAACGATACATTTGATTTCCGGCTTATGTTGAACTACCGTGATCCTTTCTTCGAGGCAGATAGAAAGAATTCCAATGCAGAACAGGTGAAAAATACTGATGTGGAAGTGACAATATCTGTACCTGAACCTCCTGTGTTTAAATTCAAGGGGGTTATCCGGAACAAAAGAAATATGTATGCGCTAATTGAATCAAACGGGAATATTGAGACATTGGGCAGGCAGGAACCAATAGAGGGTTACAGGATTGTCACATTGAATCCGGATTCCGTCATCTTGGAAAAGAATGGGCAAAAGTATACACTCAAAGTAGATGAATGATATGAAGTTCAGAACGTACATAAAAGGAAGTATCTTACCCACAGTGCTTGTGATGGGAACAGTGATGTTTATGGGAGTACTGATCTGTATCGACCTTTACGACATAAAATGGCGTTTGTCGGCAGGAAATTATGCAGACCTGCAGAGAAACGCGTGGGTAGAGTCCGCCTTGTTGCTGTACCAACTGGATAGTACATTTATGCAGAGACTGGATAAAAACAACAGCATCCTGCTTTTCGATGATCAACCGCAATCAGCCGTAACGATCCATAAAAGCAACTGGGGGTTGTATGAATTGGTAACGGCGGAAACGCATGACAAGAAACTCAAAAAAAGATGTCTTATGGGATATAGGGCTGACACCGGTATAAGCCCGGCCCTATATGTCAGTGATAACGGGCAGGCTTTTACCCTTGCCGGAAACAGCAACCTGAAAGGATTGGCTTACCTGCCGGAAAATGATCTTCTATACAGTCAGGTGGATAGCGGGGAATATCTCGAAAACAGCTTTATAAAACAATCTTCCGAAGATTTACCCGAACACATTGAATATGCTCAAGCTATGCAGAATCTTAAGGGGATACATCCACAAGTAACCCCATTGAATAAAGTCTCACTGAAAAACTCTTTTGCAGAAAACACCCTGTACCTTCAATCGAACACTGTTCCCGGAGGGACCATAAAAGGAAATATTGTGATTCATTCCGATCAGAAGATTGAGATACATAATGATACATATATTGAGGATGCGATACTAGTTGCACCAAAGGTCATTATCCATGATGGTTTCAGGGGCAACTTACAGGTTATTTCATCCGATACCGTGTTGCTTGGTGAAGAGGTCGTGCTGAATTATCCCTCGGGAATTTTTATTCCTGAAGCCGGCCAGGACAGCTATATCGAAATTGGTCCGAAGAGCCGGGTAAATGGTTACGTGATATTTTGCCGGCAGGAGGAAGACAAGGAAGAAAAATTGAGTCCCCATTATTACCAGAACGACAGCACACGTGTACGCGGATTAGTCTGGATTGAAGGGATCTCACAAATACACGGAGGAATAACCGGTAGCCTGTACGGGCAGGATATTAATTATTATACTTCGGAAGGGTATTACAGGAATATCCTGTATAATGCTAAAGTGTATAGTTCGGATGCCATGGCATATCCGTTTTGGTTGAAGTCGAATCACGGTAAAAAGATTGTAAAATGGGTAGGATAGTTTTACAAGGCAAAACTTTGAGGGCATCGACCATCATAGAGGTGGTAGTGGCATCCGTTATTTTTCTGTTGATGTTCTGTTTGTCGCTGGATATGCTTACCCGGTTGGGCAGTAGCCATAATAGTGAAGAACTGGTGCAGATTGCCATAGACCGCGATGAATACGTGAGGGAGATAAAAACCGGTGAATATGGTTACGGAAATTATTTGAAGAATTTCGATTGGGGTGAGATTGCTGTAAGAATACAGCCATACGATGACGTTCCGGCAGTACAGGATATGCATTTTACCGGAATAATGAAAAATGGAAAAAAACTCTTTGAATACAGGTTTTTAATGAAAAAATGAGACGGATGAATTTACAGGCAGCTACATTGAACGAGATACTTGTTGTGATGATATTGACAGGTATCACCACGTTTGTCGTATTCGAGGGTTTGTCCCTATACCAGCGGATGTACTCGTACGCCACTTCACATAACAATCAGTCTGTAAGTTTATATGATAACTATCTTCGGGTACAATCGCTGTTTGTTAATGCCGATAGCATATGTGAAGCTGACGGCCAGTTCAAAATTTACAGGCAAAATGAACCCGTAGGTGCTTTATGGATCAGTGACTCCTTATTGTTCTTTAAACCGCAAAATGTAACGTTTACCGATACGCTTATTAAAGATGTCTCGGAGTATAAGATAAAGGCCAGTGATAGTAGACATATGAAATGCATAGACTCATTGGTACTTACGAGTGGAAAAGTAACGTTGAAATTTGGAATTGATTTACGGCCCGACCGTCTTGCATTAGTGACAAATATGGAATTGGAAGATAATTTCGAGAATTATGAAGATTGATAATCTGAAAGGTAGTATTGCTTCTGGAAAGGATGCTGATATAGTT
>ENA-UOOK01006274-UOOK01006274.1-fermentation-metagenome-genome-assembly--contig:-NODE-6274-length-11470-cov-3.630486_pt1 | contig 11470 bp, 13 predicted proteins | sample MGYA00245777_ERZ724023 | MGnify/ENA primary metagenome ERZ724023 (study PRJEB28704, sample SAMN03018312) | fermentation metagenome | biome: anthropogenic terrestrial biome; feature: soil; material... | reverse complement strand
GTTCAGTGGGGGATTACAAGACCCCCACTGAATCCCCGAGCGAAGCGAGTTTGCTTTGAATAATTTCAACGAATTAGCACTAAATAAGTTTTTGCAACAGAATTAATATTATTTTAAGGAGTTGATTATTATGGGTAAAATTGGTTTACAGTTATATTCGATTAAAGAACTACTGCAAAATGATTTTTTTGGAACCATAGAAAAGGTAGCAAAAATAGGCTATGATGGTGTTGAATTTGCTGGTTTTTTTAATACCTCTGCAAAGGAATTAAAAAAAGTCTTGGATTCTAATAATATTGTTACTTGCGGAAGTCATACCGGCATTGATTTGCTTATAAATGATCTTGACAATGTTATTCAATACAACTTAGAAATTGAAAATCCATATATTATTTGTCCAGGGCTACCTAAAGATATGACAAGCAGCGCTGAAGCATGGAAAAAGACAGCCGAGCTATTTAATAATATTGGTGCAAAATGTAAGGAAAATGACATTCAATTTGGCTATCACAATCATGCGCATGAATTTAATATGTTCGAAGGGCAATATGCTTATGACATCCTTGCTGAGAATACTATTTCAAACCTGGTATGTCTTGAAATAGATACATTCTGGGTAGAATATGCTGGTTTAAAATCTGTTGATTTTATGAATAAATATTCAAACAGACTTCCTCTTCTACATATAAAAGAAATGAAAAGTTTGTCAGAAAAAAAGAATACTGAAATTGGTAAAGGTATAATGGATTTTAAAGAAATTGTTAATCTGGGTAAAAAATATGGTACAGAATGGTATATTGTTGAGCAGGAATACTTTGAAATACCTCAACTCCAAAGCATTGAAGATAGTTTAACTTATTTAAAAACTTTAATATAATAAAAATGGGACACTCCTCAGCGTAAAAGGAATACCTTCTCCTCGAGAGAGGAGTGTCTCATTACCTAAATCGGGAGGGATTATTTTAAAAAACGGGAAAACTAACATTGGCATTAGCTGAAGATGGATATTATGTTCAAAAGATACTTAACGTTATATACGCTTCAGCAAAACAAGGAAAGAAGCCACACTATAACAGTGATTCTAATACAGAATCAACATTATAATATTGGAAGAGATCTTTCCTCATTTTTCCATTAATAATAATCTTCCTTTTTGCACATTTTAATAATAGCTTGTTTTTTATAACGAATAGGAAAGTATAGATTGCCTCAATGTACACTTTCCGTTAAATAAGTTTCAAAAAAGTCTACCTTAACGCTTTTACCTGCAGGGATACCCAGTCTTTAATAAGCGAAGCTGACTTTTTTATTAACAATCCTAATACTATGATGATAGAGGAGGATTAGATATGATATATCGGCATGCTCATTATTATAAAATTGATTCTAGGCTGGTTCGTGGTCACCTTCACCATATTACCGGTTATACTGAGTATGTAATAGGAACTGAAAGTTTTCATTTCCATTTTTATATAGGCATTTCAACATACACTGATCATACTCATAATTATTCAGGTATTACAGGACTACCAATCAAAAGTGAAAATGGTCATTACCATAAAATGCAGGGTGTACTAGAAACTGATGGTCATCATGAACATAAATTCAAAGGTTATACTTCTGACGAAATATCTTATTCGAAAGGAAAAGAAACCAGAGAAGCTTTTATATGATTTCCTTTCCTTCCATCACTCTATTTTTTTTACAAGCAAGTTTATTTCTCATGCCTGATAAGTCATTCCAAGTTCTAAAGCTTTTATTTCTTCTGGTATTAAATAATGCTTCTTTTCTGGTAAGGTATGCTTCAAAGCTTGTAAAAAACTTTCTTTAGATACAATACCAGTTCTCTCAATTAATTTTCCTAGCAATATAATATTAGCAAAAGTTAAATTTCCCATATCAGATGCAAGCATTGTGGCTGGTATCTGGAATATCTCCACATCATCCCTAGAAGGTTTTTTATTTATTAATGAACTGTCAGTAATTATCATACCTCCTGAAACTACTGCATCTTCAAATTTATCTAAAGATGGTCCATTCATAACTATTAATGTTGTCGCATTGTTTAGTATTGGAGATCCAACAGTTTCTTCAGATATTATAACATTGCAATTAGCTGTACCACCCCTCATTTCAGGTCCATATGAAGGCAGCCATGATACATTTCTACCTTCAAGCATACCTGCATAGGCTAAAATTCTACCTGCTGATAATATACCTTGTCCTCCAAAACCTGCTATAATGATTTCCTCATGTCCTAACATCTTTACACCTCCAAATCCTTCCCCTTGAAGTTACCAAGAGGGTAAACAGGAACCATATTTTCTTTAACCCATGAGAGTGCCTTAACAGGGTTCATTCCCCAATTGGTAGGACAAGTAGATAAAACTTCAACTATAGAAAACCCTTTTTTAGCTATTTGTACTTGAAAAGCCTTTTTTATAGCTTTCTTAGCATTCAATATATTCTTTATATCATGGGTAGATACCCGCTCGATAAATGCAGCGCCATCTAAAGTTGCAAGCATTTCGCTCATCTTTATTGGATACCCATGAATCTCAGGTTTACGCCCAAAAGGTGATGTTGTTGTAACCTGGTTTAATAAAGTGGTTGGAGCCATTTGTCCTGATGTCATTCCATAGATAGCGTTGTTTATAAATATTGTAGTAATTTTTTCTCCTCTTGCTACAGCATGAACAATCTCAGCTGTGCCTATTGATGCTAGGTCTCCATCTCCTTGGTATGTGAAAACTACATTATCAGGATTAACTCTTTTGATCCCGGTTGCTACTGCTGGAGCTCTACCATGTGCAGCTTGAGCCATATCGCAGCCAAAATAATCATAATTGTTATAGCTGCAACCTACAGATGCTACTCCAATAGTCTTCCCTTCAATACCCAATTCATCAATAGCTTCGGCAACCAGCCTGTGAATAATACCATGAGTACATCCGGGGCAATAATGCATTTGTATATCATTTAAAGCATGTGGCCGTTTAAAAACAGTCTTCATACAAAATCCCCCTATTATTTCTTTAGTATTTCTTTTACTTTGTCTAAAATTTCCTGTTGAGTAGGAATCATTCCGCCCATTCTTCCATGGAAAAATACCTCATTCTTACCGTTTACTGCCAGCCTTACATCTTCAACCATTTGACCTGCATTTAATTCCACACTTAAAAAGGCTTTGGGAACATTAGCATATTTTTCAAAGGCTTCATTTGGAAATGGCCATAATGTAATTGGTCTTATCAAACCAACTTTAATTCCTTCCTTTTGAGCCATTTTAATAACATTTTTAACTATTCTTGCTACTGTACCAAAAGCAGTAATTATAATATCTGCATCTTCACAATTATAAACTTCAACTCTCTTTTCCTGATCCTCAATAGCTTTATATTTCCTCTGAAGCTTTAAATTATGATTTTCCAGTACCTCAGGATTTATATATATGGATGTAATAACATTGTGTTCTCTTTCCATTAAAGTTCCCGTAACAGCCCATGTTTTATCCGCAGAAATAATATCTTCTTTTTCTTTAAATTCAACAGTCTCCATCATCTGCCCAAGAACTCCATCACCCATTATCATGGCCATTATTCTGTATTTATCAGCAATATTAAAAGCCTCAACTGTCAGCTCATATAGTTCCTGAATACTTGAAGGAGCAAGTACCACCATCTTATAGTCTCCATGTCCTCCACCTTTTACTGCCTGAAAATAATCACATTGAGCTGGGAGAATACCTCCCAATCCAGGTCCACATCTTACTATGTTAACCAGTACTGCAGGAAGTTCTGCTCCTGCTATATATGATATACCTTCTTGTTTAAGACTTATCCCAGGGCTTGACGATGATGTCATTACTCTGGCTCCAGCAGCTGCCGCGCCATACACCATATTAATAGCTGCAATTTCACTTTCAGCTTGTACAAAGGTACCGTCAACTTCCGGCATTTTCTTTGCAAAATAATGAGCAACCTCAGTCTGAGGTGTAATTGGATAACCGAAATAATATTTGCACCCTGCCCTTAATGCAGCTTCAGCAATTACCTCATTTCCTTTCATTAAAAGCTTTTTTTCCATTAATCAAGTCCCCCTTATTTTTCAACCTCTATTACGCAATCAGGACATATAGTAGCACAAAAAGCGCAACCTATACACTTTTCCATATCATTAACTCCAGCAGGGTGAAACCCTTTTGTGTTAAGCACATCTTCCTTTATGACAACAATACCCTTTGGGCATACTGTTAAGCATAATTTACATCCTTTACAACGTTCCTCATCAAAAATAACCCTTGCCATAAAAACCTCACTCACATATTAAAATTATTTTTAAATCTAATGTTGATTCTAGTATAAAAACTCAGATTCAAATTGCTTATAATATTATAAATCTCTTTATGAAATATTTCAAGTTTAATTCTAGCTCCTTGTGTTTAATTCTAACTCCAGGGAAGCTTTAGCATTTTTTTAATGTAAAATATCTCTCCTGATACTTTCCCCTCCGCTTGACTGAGAAATTCTTTAAACCCACTGGTAAAGGCAACTTCAACTTTCAAATCTTCTGCAACTTCTCTTATAATACTTTCACCTTCAAGTATGTCACTTAATGTGGTCATATCCATTAAATTTGTATTATTAATTAAATGAGTAATCTTAATACCAGCACTATTTTCTATGCTTTGTATCATTAACTTAATTTTTTCAACTGTACTGGTCATTGGTCTTTTTATATTAACAACAAAAAAATGGACATAATCTTCTTTGATAAAATCTTCTTTGTATCTAGCAACAACTTTGGCACCAAGGTCATCTCCACCTACATCAAACACAGCAGTATAGGATTTATTTTCAAACAAGGTATTCACCTCTGGAGATATTGCAGGCACATCAACATTTGTGTTTGCATATATCGGTGCAATAACACGAACTCCATTCTCCTCAAGGTCTTTTTTAGCATCCATAGTACGAAAATATGGATTAACAATATCAAAGTCAACAATTGCAGTCTTATTAACTATCTCTGATAATTTCATAGCAAAATTAACTGCTACTTCAGTTTTTCCACTTCCAAAATTTCCAGTAAATATATTAATTCTTTTGTGAAACATAAACATCTCTCCAATCTAAATAAATCAATCTTGATTAAATATTTTTGTTAAATCTTTATTCATATCTTTTTTAAATCTTTATTAGATCCTTAATAACCTCTCCTGCAATAATTAAACCTGCTACGGAAGGTACAAAAGATATACTTGCGGGCACCAATTTAGCTTTGTCTTCTGTTTTCTCTTTCACTTCGCAAGTAGCTCTTGCAGGAGCTTCTCTTGAATACACAACCTTTAATGATTTTACCTCTCTTTTTCTAAGCTCTTTCCTTATAACCCTTGCTAAAGGACAAGTATCTGTATTATATATATCAGCAACAACAAATTTTGTTGGATCTATCTTGTTTCCAGCACCCATGCTGCTAATTATTGGAATTTCTCTTATTTTTGCTTCAAGTATAAGCTCAATTTTGCTTCCTATACTATCAATAGCATCAACAATATAATCAAGGTCACCTACTAATAATTGTTGTGATGTATCAGTAGAAAAATATTCTTTAAATGCAGTAACATCAGCTATAGGGTTTATATTCTGAATTCTTTCTTTCATAACTTCAACTTTAGGTCGTCCAACCGTATATATATTTGAATGAATCTGTCTATTAATATTTGTTACATCAATACACTCACTATCAATTAATACAAAAGAACCTACCCCGGCTCTTGCAAGACCTTCAACTGTAAAAGAGCCTACCCCGCCAATGCCAACAACGGCAACTTTAGATTTTTTTAAAATATTTATATTTTCTTTCCCAATTAGCATTTCTGTCCTTGAAAACATATCCTCATCAGAAAACACTTTAATAAATTCTCCTTATAAATTTTAAATGCTTAATAATAATTTAATTGCAAGACCAATAATACTATAATCTTACCCAAATAACAACGACTTCAGTGCAAAATAACAACGATTATTGGGAATTTAGTATATTGACTAGGGAATAGCATTGTGATAAATTTATCATAATGGGCAAGTTTGTGTTTCGATTTTTGTATTTTATAATTTAAGGAGGTGTAAACATGGATCTGGCCTTGACACTTACTCTAGTTGGAATGACTGTGGTATTTGCTGCTTTAATTATATTAGCATTCTTGATATCAGCTTTAAGTAAAGCTGTAAATTCAAATAAAAATATCAATGCTGATAAACAAAACAATGTACTTATCACACCTGTTACTAGCACTAGCAGCATTGATGCAAAAACTGGTACTGATGTTCAAAATGATGATGAACTGGTTGCCGTTATTACTGCGGCAATACTTGCGAGTATGAAACAGGAACCCGATTTTAGAATCAGGGTAAAATCCTTAAGAAGGATACAAGATAACTCACCTGCATGGAACGTAGCTGGTAAATTGTCGTTGTTAAATGCTAATATGCAATAAATTTGATACAATAAATTTGATAAGGATGGTTCTACTTTTATGTTTTCAGAATTTACAAGTATTATAACAGGACTAATTCATGATTCGGGTTTTTCTCAGGGAGATTGGAAGCAGTTTTTGATGATATTCATTGCATGTGTACTTTTATATCTTGCAATTGTTAAAAAATATGAACCGCTTTTACTTCTTCCAATATCATTCGGTATGTTGCTAGCAAACATTCCAATGGCAAAATTAAGTTCTTATGATGAGGGTGGCCTTATATATTATTTATATCAAGGAGTTAAGCTAGGTATATATCCTCCACTGATTTTTTTAGGAATTGGAGCAATGACTGATTTTGGTCCACTTATTGCAAATCCTAAAAGTATTTTACTGGGTGCAGCTGCCCAATTAGGTATATTTACTACTTTTACAGGTGCATTATTATTAGGTTTTACACCTGCTCAAGCAGGTGCAATAGGTATTATTGGTGGGGCCGACGGGCCTACTGCAATATTTGTTGCCACCAAACTTGCACCGGAATTATTAGGGGCAATAGCTATTGCTGCATATTCTTACATGGCACTTGTACCAATAATTCAACCACCAATAATGAAACTGTTAACTACTAAAAAAGAACGTAGTGTTGTAATGACTCAGCTTCGACCAGTATCAAAAACTGAAAAAATTATTTTTCCTATAATGGTTACAATAGTTGTTTCCCTATTCTTACCAGATGCAGCACCATTAGTAGGAATGCTCATGCTTGGTAATCTTATGAGAGAAAGTGGTGTTGTTGAAAGGATTTCTAAAACAGCTGAAAATGAGTTAATAAACATTATTACTATATTCCTTGGTGTATCGGTAGGAGCCACTGCTTCAGCAGAAAGATTTCTAAGCAAAGAGACCATGGGTATAATTGTTCTTGGGCTTGTTGCTTTCTCTATCGGTACTGCTGGCGGAGTGTTATTCGGTAAAATCATGTATTTGGCTACCGGAGGAAAAGTTAATCCTTTAATAGGCTCAGCTGGTGTTTCTGCAGTTCCTATGGCTGCACGTGTTTCGCAAAGAGTTGGGCAGAAAGAAAATCCGGGCAATTTCCTACTTATGCATGCAATGGGACCTAACGTAGCAGGAGTTATTGGCTCAGCTATAGCTGCAGGTATTCTTTTAAAAGTTTTAGGCTGAGAATAATTTTAAAATTCAGTAGAGAATTTAATTTTTCTACTGAATTTTTTATTTGAATCTAAATTTAAATTTTAATTGGAATTCAACCGAATTTTATGAATTTGGTTGGAGGCAATTACTGCAAATTCCATAGAATTTCACACTATGATTTTTAACTAAAAATCCATTCTTATTAAATATCTGGGTCTCCAATTGTTCAAGGAGATCTTCTTTTACTTCAGAAATTGTACCACATCGAGTACAAACCAAATGGTGATGAAGGTGTTCTTCATTATTTCTACTCAACTCATACCTGCCTCTACCATCATCCAAGTCAATTTTATGTATGAGTTCCATTTCTTCAAGTAAAAATAGAGTTCTATAAACAGTCGCCAAACCTATTTCAGGGAAATCCAATTTTACTAGTTCGTAAATTTCCTCACTGCTTAAGTGCTTGCCTTCATTCTTAATTATACCATTTAGAACAGCCTGCCTTTGACCTGTAACCCTATATCCTTTTGATTTCAATTTTTCTTCAAATGCTTTAGCTATTTTCTTCATTAAAAAACTCCTTTTAAGTATGAGTACACTTCATACTCAAGTATTGGGTATTCTTCTTAAACTGAAGAGTGTGCTTTTTTGAAAGAATTTCCCTTTACCAAATCAATAGTTATCTGTTATAATATAGCATACAGAGTTAAATAAATCAAATATACGAAAAGGGAAAATTTTATGAAATATATAGTTATACTTGGAGATGGCATGGCTGATTATCCTATACCACAGCTAAATAATAAAACTCCTTTGCAATATGCAAAAAAGCCCTATATGGATTATATGGCATCTAATGGCATGTTTGGATTAGTGAAAACTATTCCAGATGGAATGGCTCCCGGAAGTGACGTAGCTAACCTTTCTGTTATGGGTTACGATCCTTTGAAATACTATACTGGTAGATCTCCTCTTGAAGCCATAAGCATGGGGATAGAACTAAAGGATAATGATAAGGCTTTTCGGTGCAATTTGGTTACACTATCTGATGAAGCTAATTATATTGATAAATCTATGATTGATTATAGTTCTGATGAAATTTCTTCTGAAGAAGGGGCTCAACTGATAGAAACTATAAATTACAATTTTGGATTTTCAGATATTAAATTTTATCCAGGAGTAAGTTACAGGCATTGTATGGTTTGGCATAATGCGCCTCAAGAATATAAGCTTACACCACCGCATGACATATCTGGCAGAAAAATTTATGTTCATCTTCCTGAAGGTAAAGATTCTCCTATTTTACTACAACTTATGCAAGAAAGTAATAATGTATTAAAATCTCATAAGGTAAATCAAGATAGAATAAAAAGAGGTCTTAATCCTGCTAATTCTATATGGTTATGGGGAGAAGGCACAAAACCATCCTTGTCAAGCTTTTTTGATAAATACCATTTAAAGGGTTCAGTAATTTCTGCAGTAGATTTAGTTAAAGGCCTTGGAATATGCATGGGACTTAATTCAATTAATGTTGAAGGTGCTACTGGTAACATCAATACAAATTTTATCGGTAAAGCTGATGCCGCCCTAAAGGAACTACAATCGGGACAAGATTTTGTGTATATTCATGTTGAAGCCCCAGATGAATGTGGTCACAGATATGAAATTGACAACAAAGTAAAAGCAATTGAATTAATAGACCAACATATAGTTGGGCGTCTTTTAAAAGGTCTCAAGGGCATGGGTGATTATAAAATTCTTTTACTCCCTGATCATCCAACTCCATTATCCTTAAAAACCCATACAGCTGAACCTGTACCTTTTATTATTTATAGTTCAGCACTCAACAATACAAACACTAATACAGAAACCAGCACAGCAAATACATCAAACATCAGCTATGATGAAATAGAAGCTAAAAATAGCGGTATCTTTGTTGATCCTGGGAATTCTTTAATGGATTTATTCATTAAAGGTTAATTTTTGAAAGGTTGATTACGGGAAACAACTGTTCATTAGCAATGCAGAATTTATCTATAAATTTATTATATTGGGTTAAAAGTATTTCTGGAGCATTATGTATTGAGCTTGTGGTAACCTTTAATAGTTGAATAACATCATCAACTATAAAGCCTTTATGTTCCCCATTTTTACTTGTCAGTATAATTTTTCTGTTACTAGTAGAATCAGTTGGTTCCTCCAAACCTAAATAAACTCCAAGATAAGAAACTGGTGTTGATTCATTAGATTCTAAGCTTTCAAGATCCCTTATTTCATCAACTTCCTCTGCATCAGTACCAAAATATTGGCCATTAATTGTATATAATAAAATTTGATATTCTTTCATAAAATAAAACCTCCAATATTTGTATTAAAGGGACACGCTTCTCTCAAACAAGAGGCATTCCTTTCACGTTGAAGAGTGTCCCTTTGTAAGGATGCTTCTCTCAAACAAGAGGTATTCCTTTCACGTTGAAGAGTGTCCCTTTGTCCTTTGTAATAATATCTAATATAACTATCATATTAGATATTATACTCTTAGTCAATTTATTTCTTTGATTTCTTTATCATCTCTTGAAGTTTTGAATAAAATAATTCTTCATCTACAGGTAATTGAACCCAATTATCAATCCATGTGGACAGATAGATAGCATTTGATATTTCAAGACCTCTAATACCTTCTATACCTGCTGCCAGCAATGGTGTTCCTTTTAGTATTGAATCAACCCAATTCGATGTAATGCCTGCATGACCTGTAGTAGTACCTTTGTAAGGTACATCGCATTTCCAGCACTCAGGAATTCCAAAAGTACTTGATGTACTCTTATTATATACACTCTCTAATTCCCTAAGTCTCCAGAATGTTATTTTATTATCTTCAACTACTATTTTACCTCTATCACCTGCAATTTCAAGTCGATCTGTACCAGGTGTTTCCCCTGTGGTGGTAATAAATGTTCCTGTAGCACCATTTTCATATTCAACATATGCTGTTACATCATCTTCAACTTCTACGTCATGATATTTACCGAAATGACAAAATCCCCTTACTTTTTTCGGCATACCACATATCCACTGCCAGAGATCTAATTGATGAGGTGATTGATTAAGAAGAACTCCTCCTCCTTCTCCTGCCCAATTGCCCCTCCAACCTCCTGAATCGTAATATCTTTGTGTACGATACCAAGTTGTAATTACCCAGTTTGTTCGCTTAATTTCTCCCAACTCACCTGATATTACTAAATCCCTTACTTTCTGATACACTGGGTTAGTTCTGTTGTTATACATTATCCCAAAAACTTTATCACTTTGGCTGGCAGCTTCATTCATTTCACGCACTTGCCTAGTATAAACCCCTGCAGGTTTCTCTACAAGTACATGAAGATTATGTTGAAATGCTTTTATAGCAATTTCCGGGTGAAAATAATGAGGTGTCGCTATTATTACACCGTCAATCGGTGCATTATTAAAAAATGAATCTACATCCCCAAACCGCTGTACACTATCACCATATTCTTTAGCTGTTTTACGTGCCTTTTCTAGCTGATCAAGGGTTTCAGGCAGATTTTTATCCCTATAAAAATTCATTGCTAATTGCTGGTGAGCCTTTGGTATTAAGCTTTGTGCAAGGAGTTTAGTCTCTTGTCCATCATAATCTAACTCTTCGCTAATTTCAAGCGCTTGATATAACTTTTCAAGTGCACCTGCTGGATTCTCTTTCAGCATAGAAGCCCCTGAATTATATGCCTCAACAGCTTCTTTGTAACACGATGTGACAATCCGTACATATTCAGGGCCGCGGGCACGGCCTTCAATCTTAAAGACATGGAC
>ENA-UOOK01006273-UOOK01006273.1-fermentation-metagenome-genome-assembly--contig:-NODE-6273-length-11470-cov-68.903373_pt1 | contig 11470 bp, 10 predicted proteins | sample MGYA00245777_ERZ724023 | MGnify/ENA primary metagenome ERZ724023 (study PRJEB28704, sample SAMN03018312) | fermentation metagenome | biome: anthropogenic terrestrial biome; feature: soil... | reverse complement strand
TTATTTATACGTTAAATTTTTAATTTTGTTGTCCTAAAAAAGGGGACCATTATACATCATCTTTTTCATTTTTTAATTCTTCAGTATGATTCTGGGAGAAACCAGAACTGTCGATAGCTACATTTTTGGGATTATTAATAATAATTTGTTTGTGATTGCTTTGTGATTCTCTTTCATTAAGTTTATTCCCGTATAAATAATCTTCTCCTTTCTTTGTAAGAAAAAACCAATTACTTGTTTTTTTTTCGTAAGTAATGTACCCTTGTGTAATTAGGTTATTAATTAATTCAGGAATTTTTTTGATATTTGGTGGAGAAATATATTTATCCTGTACAGCTCTAATATTCTGATACATTATTCCTTTGCCTTCTACTAATTTAAAATGATGAAAAATATTCATCATTTCTTTTTCTCCATTTGATAATTGGCTCATAATTATGTTAGTTTTTTCTTATTATGTTGGGTAACGTATATTTTCCACCCCAACTATCCAACATTCGTAAATTATTTTTATAATTTAATTTAATCACAAAGCTAATTAAAATTTTTTGCATTTGCAAAATTATTTGCTAACTTTTTTTGACCTGCAGTTTGAGCGAGGTAGCTTGTCCTTAGGACAACACAATTAATTATCAATTGTTCAATTATCAATTATCAATTGTCTTTGACAGTTTTCTAAAACTAACTCCAATTCCAGATTCTATAAAGTGTGCTTTAAAGCCAAAAGCTCTAAGAGTTAAGTTTATAAAAAGATAATCCGAAAGATAATATCTTGCACCAATTCTTGTGTAAAAATTCTCTGTTTTTTTCACTTGCTGGTAATAGTAAAACCCTGCAAAAGTTGTCAATTCTAATCTGTTGAAAATTAGCTGATGCCCAAAGCTAATGCCATATTTTAAAATTTCGCTAAATTTATCTGTTCGCATCATTAAGCTATCTCTCTCACTATCATAATAATAGTACAGATTTTCATTATAAAAAATATCGTGAGAAGCCCCAACTTTTCCTATTGGCGAATATTGATAATTATAAGCAAGTGAGTGAGAACTGCATAAAAAACCGCCACCTCTGCTTTCGGGAATTTCTTTATATTCATCAGATGTGCAAAAACTTATAAATATGTAAATCTCATGCGGACTAAGTCTTTCCCGCGAATATTCTGAATACTTAAATTCTGATTTTTCAAGTAATAAATGACTGTATGATAAAGATAGAAAAACTTGATTTACTCCTAAATTTGGTTTTCTTGTCGAACCATTTGAATTGTGCATAAAATCAGCACCTAATCTTAATAAAGAATAATTCCCAAATTGATATGAAGCGTTAAATCCTAAAGTAAATAAATAATTTATATTTGTTCCTATTGCAACATTGTAGGGGTTTTTATCTTTATCATATTTCTCTGTTAGGTAAGATAAACCCGAAGAACTTCTAATGTTAAATTCAAAATTTGGAGTTTTTGCTAAATTAAATTCCATAAGTCCGTAGGCAGAGAATGAATAGCCAAAGACTTCGGGATTTCCTAAGTTGTAAAAACTTAGCCCAAAGCCTTTGTATGGGAATTTGTATTTTTTATTATAGCATTTATCACTGTAATTTTTAGTTAAATAATTGACCTCAAAGCCAAAGCTGGTTTTGTCTATCAATTCATTCATTATTCTGTGATGAGGCACAAATTTTCCTATAGAAGTTTTGCCTTCAATAAAAGAATATTTTTGCGAAAATGTAAAAAATGATAAGAAAATTAATATGACAAATAATAATATTCTTTTCATTTATTTTTTATTTAGATTTATCTGGAAAATCCGGAATTGCTGGTTTTGTTTTTCCAAATTTTTCAATTTCTTGAAGAATTATTTTAATTGCTTCGTTTAGTTGTTGGTCGTTTCCTAAAAACTCTTGATATGGGTCGTTTTCTACAACTACGTCAGGGTCAACGCCATAGCCTTCAATTATCCAACCATTTTCGTCGAAGTGTGCAAATTCTGGTTTAGAAAGTGTTGCTCCGTCAATAAATGGTAAACTTCCTCTAATTCCTACAACACCGCCCCAAGAGCGTTGACCTACCGTTACGCCAAGTTCGTGTCTTTTAAATTGATAAGGGAACAAATCGCCGTCAGAAGCAGAGTAATTATCTAATAACAAGACTTTTGGACCAAATAACATGCCTCTCGGTTTCATGTTTGTAAGTGGCACATCTCTTTGCATTCCCATAATAGAAAGTTCTCGCCTTAATCTTTCTATCAACATTGGACTTACATTTCCACCGCCATTTCCTCTGTCGTCAATAATTAAGGCTTGTTTTGATAATTGTGGATAATAATATTTCATAAATTCATTCAATCCCGCAACCGACATGTCAGGCACATGAATATATCCAACTTTGCCGTATGTTGCTTCGTTTACTTTTCTTATGTTTTCTCTAACCCAATTAAAATAAATTAAGTCAGCTTCGTCAGAAATTGGTTTTACAAAATATTTCTTAGCATTTTTTCCATTTGAGCTTGTGCTTACTTCTATTTCAATCATTTTGTCGGCTTGGTCAATTAAAACAGAAAAAATATTGTCAACTTCTTTTAAATCTTGTCCATTTATGCTTGTAATATAGTCGTTTTCGTTAATGTCTAATCCAATTCCAGTTAAAGGCGAAGTTAAATTATTACGCCAGTTTTCGCCTTGATAAATTTTTGTAATTTTAAAATAACCTGATTTATCTTTTTCAAATTCAGCACCTAATAAGCCTGTTTTAATTCTTTGAATTTCTTTTCTGTCGCCACCGCCAACGTAAGCATGACCAACATTTAGTTCGCCAATAAGTTCTCCAATAATATAATTCAAATCATTTCTAGAGTTAACATAAGGCAACAGTTCTGCATATTTATTTTTTTGTTTTTCCCAATCAACTTGATGTAAATTTGGGTCGTATAAAAAATCACGCATTTGTCGCCATGCTTCAAAATAAATTTGTTGCCATTCGGCTTTTAGGTCTATGTTTATTTTTAAATCAGAAAAAGATACAGACTCTTTTAAACTTAAACTGCCTGTTGGTAAATTGCTAATATACCAATTGCCATTATTATATACCAAAACATTTTTTCTGTCTGCAGAAATTTGATAATTCCAATAATCGCCAATTTCCTGTTCTTTTTTCTCATTCAAATCGTAATATTTGAATTTTGAACTTTGTCCTCTACGACTTTCAACAAAATACAGTTTTCCATTTACATAATTCAAATTTCTAAAATTACCTGCAAGCATTGGTAAAACAGCTATTCTATTTTCAATATTTTTAATTTCTAAATTAAAAGCTTTGTCATCTTTTTTTGCAGTGTCTTTACCAAAAACTTCTATATTTTCGTTTGCAAAAGGCGATTTAATATCAGAATTTAAGGTCAAGAAATAAATTCTACTCATATCTTGGTAAGCGATATTCCATTCCACAGCTGAATAAATAGGATTAAAATCGCGATTAGAAATAAAGAATAAATATTTTCCATCGTGGCTAAAATGTGGCGAGTAAGAGTTATACCATTGAGATGTAACTTTATATTCTTTTTTATCTTTAATATTGTATAAATAAATTTGCAGAACTCGGTTTTCGTCTTCGTCAGAAAAAGCCACCCAATTATTGTCTGGCGACCAAGTATAATCATAAATTTCTCTTGCAATAGATTTGTGAATAGTGGTAATTGCTTTGGTTTCGATATTTATACAATTTAATTCTAAAGATTTTGTATTCCACAGCAAATTTTTACTGTCAGGCGACCAAACTAATTTATAGATATATCCTTTTTCAAAATTTGTAAGTTGTTTTTCGCTATTTACTTTGTCGGGTTCTTGAATATAAATTTGATATTCGCCTGATTTGTCAGAAAGGTAAGCAATATATTTTCCATCTGGCGACCAAACAGGATTTCTATCGTGAGCATTTGAAGATTGAGTTAAGTTTTTAGTAATTCCATTTTTTGCAGGAACAGAAAAAATATCGCCCCTTGCCGAAAGAGTTAAACGGCTGCCATCAGGACATATATGAACGTTTGTAGCCGATTTTGAAACATCTTTAATTATGTTTCTGCTATTAGCAAAATCTTCTTGAATTTGAATTTGTAACTTAGTTAATTTGTTGTCGTTTAGGTTAAATTTATAAATATATCCACCATTTTCAAAAACAATATATCCTTTACCTAAACTTGGAAATTTTATGTCAAAATCTGTGAAGTTTGTAAGTTTTTCAATGTTTTTATTATTCAAATCATATACAAATAAATTCATTGTTCTGTCTCTGTCTGAGAGGAAATAAATTTTATTTTCGTGCCACATTGGGAAAATATCTTGGGCAACATTATTTGTAATATTTTCGATTTTTTTAGTTTTGAAATCAAAAATCCATATGTCGTCAGCCATTCCGCCTTTGTAATATTTCCAAGTTCTAAACTCTCTAAACACTTGATTTAGAGCCAATTTGTTTCCGTCAGGCGAATACGAACACCACGAAGCATAGGCTAATGGAAGTTGTTCGCTCATTCCGCCATCGACAGGAGCTAAAAAAAGCTGACCTTTAAAATCGTTAAAAGATTTTCCGCGAGTTCTGTAAACCACGTTTTTACTGTCATTAGTCCATGTCATTACAATATTGTTTGGACCCATTCTATCAGAAATATCATCACGGTTTAAACAAGCGGTGTAAGTAATTCTTTTAGGAATTCCACCTTCGGCAGGCATTATATAAACTTCTGAATTTCCATCGTATTGAGCTGTAAACGCAATATGTTTCCCGTCAGGCGAAAATCTTGGAAAAATCTCCAAACCTTCATGCGAAGTCAAGCGTCTGGCTAAACCACCTTGGTCAGAAACTAAATACAAGTCGCCAGCATAGCTAAACACAATTTTATCTCCATAAATATCTGGAAAACGCATTAAACGTGTTTCGGCGTTTTGAGAAAATAAACTAAAACTTAAAAATGAAATAAAACAAAAAACCAAAAATTTCTTCATAATCTTTAATATTTAAAATGTCTATACTTTTGAGTTCGTGAAAATAATAAAATTTAGGGAAATTAGAAAATTAATTTTGAATTTAAAAAGTGTTGAGTTTTTAGTGTTTAGTTTTTAGTTTTTAGTGTTTAGTTTTTAGTTTTTAGTGTTTAGTTGGAGAGAGTTGAGTTTTTAGTTTTAAATCACGAAAGACACAAAAGTAAGCTCGTAAAGTTTATAAAGAAAAGCCAATCACGCAAGCCACTTTTAACTTTTAACTGATTACGCGTCAGCCACTTTTAACACTTCAACTATGTTCAGTGAATCGCTTTTAACTTTTAACTGAAATTGTATTTGATTCTAATTTCTGACCTAATGCCCAAGTTTAGAAGTTGAGTGGCTTTGCCATCGCGTATTGCTATTTCTAACAAGCCCAAAGAATTAAAAATGCAAACAATTTCTCCACTATCAACTTCTTTATAAGATTGTTTTATTTCTGAAACTGTAATATTATTTGTATTTATTAAAATTTCAAATTTTTTATCGCCAACATAGTCTTTAAAAATTTCGCGACTAATATTAGTAATTGCATTTTGGTAAGAGTCTATATAAATAACTTCTCCGTTAATGAAATCAGTCTCTATTTGGCAATTTACACTGAGTTTACGTTTAATCTTATTTATAGGTTCTCCTAATTCTGTAATATCTCCGTCTCTAACAATAAATGCAGCTATATGAGAAAATAAATTTAACTCAATAAACGAAGCTCCTTCAAATGCAAATCCTGTTTCTACTAAGACGGCAATTTCGGGTTCTTTTTCAAAAATAAAACCTGTGCATCCATTGTTAGAGCTTATAAAATACTGAGAATCGTATTTTGAAACAAGAATATAACCGTCTCTATCGGGTTCGCTGTCAACTCCAATAATATGAATGCTGCCCTCAGGAAAATTTTTATAAACAGATTTTAAAACAAAGCCAGCCTGAAAAACCGAGAAATGCTCAATATTATGGCTAATATCAATAAAGCTGACATCGCTACATTTCGAAATTATCGCAGCTTTTACAGCACCAATGTAGTAATCGCTACTCGACCAATCAGTTGTAAATGTAATAATTCTTGCCAATTTGTTGTAAAAACTATTTAAAACTAAGTAAAATTAATTTGGGTTTAAAGTTACAAATTTGTTTTGGTTTAGTAATAAAAAATTAAAATTAATTGAAAATCTGTTATTCCATAACGAATATTTCTAAAAAGTTTTAATTGCTTGCACAAATTCATCAATACCGTTTACAGCCGATTTTTGAATATGTTTAAAATTATTAATTCCATAAAAATCATCGCTTGGGTCAATTATGAAATTTTGAGATTTTTTAGGTAAATAATTTATAAGTCCTGCCGCGGGGTAAACTGTAAGTCCTGTTCCAATTACTAAAAAAATATCAGCAGTTTTTACAATATCAATTGCGTGAGAAATATTTGGCACAGCCTCACCAAACCAAACTATATGCGGTCTAAGTTGAGAACCCAAAGGACATAAATCGCCAAGATTTAATTCGCTTCCTTGAATATCAACAATAATATTTTCATCTTTAGTGCTTCTGGCTTTGCGAATTTCGCCATGTAAATGTAAGACATCTGTAGAACCTGCACGTTCATGCAAATCATCAACATTTTGAGTTATTATTTTTACATCAAAATTTTTATCCAATTCTTTTAAAGTCAAATGTGCTTTATTTGGTTTGGAATCAAGAACTACCTTACGTCTAAAGTTGTAAAAGTCTAAAACAAGTTGTGGATTTGCTTTCCATGCTTCTGGTGATGCTATTTCTTCAAATCTATATTTGTTCCACAAACCGTCAGAATCTCTAAAAGTAGGAATACCGCTTTCTTTACTAATTCCAGCACCAGAAAGAACAACTATTTTTTTCATTAAATTAATCTTTATATGATTTGATATACTCGTTTAAAGAATTTCTAGAATTTATTGAAGTAAAAAAACTTGAAACAACAGAATAATTATCTCTGTCGTTGCAATATTTATATGCAAATTTTGCAAAATCTAACTTGTCGTTTTCTAAAGAAAATAAATTTAGCATAGACTTAACTTGTTGTGCTGAAATACATTCATATTGCGGAATTAGATTTTTTGCTTTTTCAAGTTTTTGAGTAGAACTCATTTCTTTTCTAACATCAGATTTAATTTTTTCGTAATCGTTATCACTCAATGTGCAAGGAGCAGGAATGCCAACAGCATAAGGTTTTTCAGGTTTTGGCACTTGGTAAATTGAGTTAATTTCATGTATATAAGATTGTGTTATTAGTAATTGTTTGACATGCAAGTAGTTGTCTCTGTCGTAAACTTTTTCGTAAGCAGTTTTTAGAAATACAAATCTCATTTTTTCGTTTTTAATCAATTCTGCTAATTGCATAACTTGAGCGGTAGAGAAGCAATATGTATAAACATATTCCATACATATTTTTGTTTTTTCTTCATCAGTTTCATATCTGGATAGTGCATTTTTAAAAGCTAAAAACTGTTGTTCGTTTAAACAAGATTCGCAACCTTTGCTACCTGTATAGCCTTCAGCTTTTGGATAAACAATGGAATTTGTAGAGCTTGGTTCTGTTGGTTTTGTTTCTTCTTTATCAGTTTGCACAGGAGTTTCGGGTTTTTCAACAACTTGAGGTTCTTGTGGTTTTACGGGTTCTGTTTTATCTTTAGGTTTGTCTTTATTTTCGTTTTTGGCAATTTCGTCCCTTTGCTTGTCTTTTTTCTTTTCTTTTAAGCTCAAGTACTTTGTATAGCTCTCCAAATCCATTGGTGCAATTCCAAGTTGCTCATTGTTTTTTTCAATGAACTCCCACAATAATTGCACGTGTAGATATTTTTCAAAAGCATTTGTAAGCATTAAAGCATTTGATTTATCAGTAATTTTTGGATAAGCTTCTTTTACATACACAAGTCTTTGTCCTTCATCTTGAATTATCAAAGATGCTTTATACAATTGATTTGATGAAATATGTTTCCATCTCAAGAGCTTAACTGCTTTTATTCGTCTTTTTTCTTCAGTTTTTCTGGGTTTTGAAATACGTTTTGTGTATATCTTATAGCTAAATTTCGACATTGGCTTATGTGATTTTACATCTTGAGCCGAAATGCCTGAAGCTAAAATTGCAAACGAGAGTAAGAATAAAAATTTTTTCATATCATTAATTTTTTACGAAGATAATTAAATATTTACAAAAAAAGTGCCTAAGTTTAGATTTTTAGGAAATACTTTTAAATTTTCCTTTTTAGCACTTAAACTACGTTTAGTGAATCACTTTTAGCTGACTTTATTGTGTCGCCCTTGCGGGCGAGGGAGCTGGGGTTATCTCCACCGCAAGATAAATCTTACGGTTAATCACATGTTGCCCTTGCGGGCAAGGCGTAATTGTTTGGCATGGGTGCTGCAATGCTGAAAACAGGAGATTTTTGGAAATTATCTTTTTTTAGATTAAGACCTTCGTATGGGCAGGTATTATAAAAACTTTGATAGATAAATTTTGAATGAATGAAACTCATCACTTTTAACTTGACAGTAAATTGCTGTCTTGCAAAGATCTCGTCAAATGAATTTGGTAATCGCATGGAAACTAGAAGAAACACTTATTAATTTCAAAAACATGAAACTGTTTGGCACATATTAGATTTTGCCTTAAAAATTTTGTATTAGGTAATAAAATAATAAATAAATTATAAACAACAAAAATAAAATTATCTCGTTATACAAATATTATAATATTAACTTAAATTTTTAAAAGTATAGAAGCAAAAAATGAAAAAACAATCGTGATTAACTTGAATTTTTTTTACGAAACTAAGGATTGTCCTTTACCAGAAGATAATTCAGACATTGTATTTACAGACTTAGCTACAGAATTGATAGAGAAAATACAGTCATTTAAGATTTTTTACAAAACATTCATAGAGCCTGAGCTAAAATCTATAGCTTATGAATTTTTAAGATAATAAAGGTTTAAATTTAATAGATCATTATATTATTATTTAAAAAAACAGTAGAATTATGAAAACTATTTATTTTTTAATGGCAATACTTTTTGTTTTAGTTTTTCAAATAGTAGGTGTCCAAGAACAAGTTGCATTTAAAAAAACGAAGTGGGCTTTAATATTTTAAATTACTCATCTATAGACATTCCATCTGATCCCCCACAACCAAAGTTTGACATAAGTTTTATTAATGGCATTTATTTTAAGCGGCATTATAACGAAAATACATTACGACTTTCTGTTGATCAATTAACTTGCAATGTGAAAATACACGGAAATGGTTCTTATGAGGCAGACACTCTAATAACAATGGGAAATTGGAGAGAACAAATGTTTTCTATGGGATTTGAACAAAATTATTTTGAAAAAAAACAGTTTCATCTTTACTGGGGAGTTGACTTAAATCTGTATTATGGAATTTATAGTGGGCAATCACAATCTTTAAGTGGGTTGTCTAATTTTTCTACAGTAAAACAAAATAAGGGAATAGGTCTTACTCCGTTAGCTGGCATACGTTTTACAATTTCGAATTTCCTTAGAATATCTTTAGAAACATCTGGTAGTAGTCTGTTTTTTACAGAATTTGAGAATAAAAAATGGACACTACCTATGGTAAAAAATGAGCAAAATCAAGCAATTACTTTTGCTCTTAAATATAATGTAGGCTGTAAAATAAGTTATTTATTTTAGAAATTATAGTCTAATAATATAGTCTATCGCTCACTTGGATTGCAACCTAAGTCCGCAGTACGAGTTCAGCTAGGTAAATCCGAGCGAGTAAACTGCTAAATTTTTATTTGTTTTAATTATTGATTTGTTTTATATTTGTTGAAATTTAAATTTAAAACTTAAGTAAGAGTATGAAAAACAGGGTTTTATTAAAAGCATTAAGTTTTATGTTGTTAATTTGTTTGCCTTATATTGTGTCAGCACAATGGCAAATAGGTGGAAATTCGGGGTTGTCTGAAAATAGAAATGCTCTAGGCACTACAGATAATGTTAGTGTTAAATTTATAACAAATGATATTGTGCGAATGCGACTTATGCCAAACGGTAACTTTGGCATTGGTACAGATGAACCACAACGATTGTTGCATGTAAATGGTGCAATTCGTTTTCAGAATTTAAATATTGGAACTCAAACCACGGCTTTGATGATAGATGCAAACGGAGATTTAAGCCTAAGAGCATTGAATAACGTTGCATTTAGTGGTAGTTACAATGATTTAATAAATAAGCCTACTTTATTTGATGGTAACTGGAGTAGTTTGCAAGGCACAGCACCTGCAATTAGTAGTTTTACTAATGATGTGGGTTATATTACAAATGCCGATGATGCTGATGCCGACCCTACAAATGAATTACAAGATTTAAGTTTAAATGAAGATTTTTTGTCAATTAGCGGTGGTAGTGGAGTAAGTTTAAAGGGTATAAATTATTGGTCTAAATTAGGCGATAATTTGTATTACAATAGTGGCAAGGTAGGTATTGGAACAGATGAACCAAACAAGTTACTACATTTGCATTCTGAAGATGTGTTTGACTTGTCTGAACCTATACCTAGTGGAGATTTTGCATTATCTAATATTTCAGAAATTACTCAAATGCCAAAAAAAAATCTTATTTCGAAGCTAGCAAGCTCAGAATCTGCACTTTTATTAACCAATAAAAACTCTGGAAGAACTTCAGCAGATGGTTTACTTATTCGTTCTACAAACAATAATGCAACAATATCATTGCAAGAAGAGGGCGAATTAAGTATAACAACCAAAAATTCTCTTAGATTTAAAATACAACAAAATGGCAATGTAAGCATAGGCACTCCTATGACAAATTTCTTTACAGTTAAAAAAAATGGTAATGTTGGAATTGGAACGAGTGACCCTACTGCAAAGTTAGAGATAAAGGCAACAAATAATTCACATTTGTTAAAATTAGTTAAAGGCGAAAGTACTAAATTTGTTATAACTGGAGATGGAAATGTTGGCATAGGCATTGATAATCCAGACCCATTATATAGTTTAGACCTTCTTGGAGAAGCTAGATTTAAAGGCAATGTTAAAGTATGTAACACAGTATTTGCTGATGAGTTTATAGCCACTAATCCAACTTGGTGTGATTTCGTATTTGAACCAGAATACAAATTAATGCCATTAACAGATTTAGAGAGATTTATTAAGTTAAATAAGCACCTTCCTGATATACCACAAGCAAAAATTGTAGAAAAAGAAGGATTAAGTCTTAAAGAAATGAATCAGTTAATGATGCAAAAAATTGAAGAATTAACTCTTTATATCATTGAACTAAACAAAAGAATTGAAGAGCTAGAAAATAAAAATTAAAACTTAAAAATATATAATCATGAAAACTACATTAAAATTTTTAATTGCACTTAGCATAGCTAGCACAATTTTAACAATGAGTTCTTGCAAAAAAACTTA
>ENA-UOOK01006272-UOOK01006272.1-fermentation-metagenome-genome-assembly--contig:-NODE-6272-length-11472-cov-7.125077_pt1 | contig 11472 bp, 8 predicted proteins | sample MGYA00245777_ERZ724023 | MGnify/ENA primary metagenome ERZ724023 (study PRJEB28704, sample SAMN03018312) | fermentation metagenome | biome: anthropogenic terrestrial biome; feature: soil; material... | reverse complement strand
GGGCATACCCGGTCGTGCGCGTCTGTTCGAAGTGGTGCAGAAGGTCGGGGAGGTTAACGCGGATCGTCGCCGGAGCGCTCCGGGGCATGTCCTCTCCGGGGAGTCCTCCGATGTGGTCCAGCTGGCAGCCGACCCCGCGCTCGCCCTCTCCTATGTCACGGCACGGCCGCAGATGGCGCGCTACATGGAACTCAGCACGCAGGTCTACGCGGTCTATCTCAAGCACGTGGCGCCCGAGGACATCCACGTCTATTCGATAGATGAGGTGTTCATCGACGCGACGGCCTACCTGCGCACCTATCGGATGACGGCTCGCGAGCTGGCGCGCGCGATCATAGGCGATGTGCTCGCGACCACGGGGATCACGGCCACCGCCGGCATTGGTCCAAACCTCTATCTGGCCAAGATCGCGATGGACATCCAGGCCAAGCACGTCGACCCCGACGAGGACGGCGTGCGCATCGCCGAGCTCGACGAGGAAAGCTACCGACGGCTGCTCTGGTCGCACCGTCCGCTCACGGACTTCTGGCGCATCGGGAACGGTTACGCGACAAAGCTCGAGGGATATGGCATGCACACGATGGGCGACGTGGCGCGCTGTTCGCTCAAGGACGAGGGGCTGCTCTACCAGCTCTTCGGCATCAACGCGGAGCTCCTGATCGACCATGCGTGGGGGTGGGAACCCTGCACGATTGCCGATATTAAAGCGTACAAGCCAAGCACAAACAGCATTGGATCGGGGCAGGTGCTGCAACATCCCTATTCCTTTGATAAAGCCAAACTGATTGTGCGGGAAATGACCGATTTGCTGGTGCTTGATCTTGTAGATAAAAGGCTTGTTACCGACCGGCTTATTTTGACGGTCGGTTATGATATTGAAAATCTGAAAAATCCGAAGATAAAGAAGCTGTATCAAGGGGAGATTATCATTGACCACTATGGGCGTGCTGTTCCAAAGTCAGCTCACGGCACAGCGAATCTCGGCAGACATACCTCCTCTGTAAAGCTGATGATAGATGCCGTTACAGAGCTGTTTGAGCGTATTGTGGATAAAAATCTTCTGGTTAGAAGAATCAACATCACGGCGAATCGCGTTGTGGATGAAGGGGCTGTTCCAAAGGCAGACGAATTTGAACAGCTTGACCTCTTTACTGACTATGCGGCTGCGCAGGCTAAAAAAGAGGAAGAAGAAGCCGAGCTTGCACGGGAAAAAATGGTGCAAAAAGCAATATTAGAGATAAAAAGAAAATACGGAAAGAATACCGTTCTAAAGGGTATGAATTTAGAAGAAGGTGCTACCACATTAGACCGAAACAAACAGATTGGAGGTCACAAGGCATGATGGGAAAATACGATGACATTATCCGGCTGCCGCACCATGTTTCTGCGGTGCGCCTTCATATGGCAATCATTGACCGTGCCGCTCAGTTTTCCCCCTTCGCCGCGCTGACGGGCTATGATGCCGCTGTCAAAGAAACTGCAAGGCTGACCGACGAGAGAATAGAATTGGATGAATATATGAAATGCTCCTTGAATCATAGACTTCAAATCATAGGAGAACGTCTCAATGAGCATCCCGAAGCCGCAATTACCTACTTTCAACCTGATATGAAGAAAAAGGGCGGCACGTATGTTACTGCCGCCGGCGCAGTTAGAAAAATAAACGAATATGAGCGCCTTGTGGTCATGACTGATGGTACGGTAATCCCAATTGATGAAATAATCAGAATAGAGGGGAAGATATTTGAAATTGCGGAAATATAGTTTTCCGGCAGGCATACTTTATCCTTGAAAATCATTTCAAAACATGGTATTACTCAAATATGCAAAGATTTAAAGGCTTTAATATGAAGTGCTGAAATATATAAACTATAGCAATTTTTGTCAATCATTAAAAACAAAAGCAGTATATACTATATTTAGGTGGTGCTTATGGATTATAAAGAGCATATAGCAAAAGCAGTAGAATACATAGAAGAAAACTTAACAAATGAAATTAACTTAACCGCTTGTGCAAAGGTTTGCGGCTATTCGGAATATCACTTCCTTCGTGTGTTTAAGGAGGTGTCAGGGATGACACCGGCTGACTATATACGGAAAAGACGGTTGAGTGAAATCGCTAAGCGTATCTGTGAAAGTGATGAATATATTTCAGAAATTGCCTTTGCATATGGATTTAATTCAAAAGAAAATTTTACCCGTGCATTTAAGGCTGAGCACCATATTTTACCGACAGAATACAAATCGGCTCGAAACAGTCTGAAGCTTTATGAACCTTTATCCTTTGAGGTAAAACCATTTTGCGTAATGCCTGAAATCATCACCTTGTGCAGCTTTTCCTTGACTGTTTACAAAAGTGATGAAGACTATCCGCCAAACTTTTGGAACAAATACAATGCCAAAAAGCTTTCCCTCCGTTTATCAGGCGGTAAAACTTGCGAAGATTTCGGCGTAAATATTTGGAATAGTTCAGAAAATAAGCTGGACTATTTTATAGGTATACTTACGGAGAATACAGAAGGAGATGTTTCAGCAACACATGAAATTCAGATACCAGGAGGGCTGTATGCCTTGTTCCGAACACCAAGTACCACTCATGCCGGATTTGTTAATACCATTCACCGAATGTGGGAGTATATTAATACGGTTTGGCTGCCGCAAAGCGGCTGCAAACGCACAGGCAGCTATGAATTTGAGAGTTATATTGAACAAAGCCGCATATTCTCCGAAAAAGTCTATGTACCGATTACAAATACACCAATATAGCCTATTGTACAATAGAGATACATAATTTTTTAAAATATATATTATAATAGCGAGGAGTGTGTAAAATGAAAAAATTGAGCATTACATGGGAAGGCATAAATGACACCACAGGTTATCTCTTTTCGTTTGCCAAATCTTTGTCTGCAGCAGTGAAAAATAGTCCTTACAATGAGCTTTTCGAGGATATTGTTGCAACGAGTGGGTTTGCATTCCGAATGTGGGTTGCAGCCGATCTTTGTCCCAGTGCTATGAGTACATGGGCTTTCAATCAGCAAAAGCCGTGGGTGGAAAATGGCGGACTTTCCTGTGATTATATCGAGCGCATGTGGGGGCAGGATAATATCGAGGAAGAACGGCGTTTAGCTGCCATTGAAATGATTAAAAGGTCAATTGATAATGGCATTGCTGCAATTTGCTGGGATATCCACGTGCCTGAATGGGGACTTATCATTGGTTATGACGATAAATCACAAAAGCTTGCTACTCTTTCCATTACAGGTGCAGAAGGTGAAATGGACTATGTACAGCTTGGAAAAAGAGAGATACCGATTCTTAATGTGTTGACTATCAGAGGTAAAATTAATAAATCTCAGGAGGCAATTATTTCAGATAGTTTAAAACTCGCCAAAAGTCATTTGAATGGTGAGGAATGGTGTGATAATGCAAAAGGACTTGAGGCATATTCTGAATTAGAAAAGCATTTTGAGGGTGATTTCAATCCTGATATTTCCTGGAATATGGAGTATTACGTAGGAACCTACTCTGCATTGAAATGGTATGCATGGAGATTTTTTGAAAAATATGGTCTGACTCAGCTTGCAGAGCTTTACAAAACAGTATTTGAATGCTGGCAAAAAGCTTTTGAGATAAAAAAGTTTGCGGATATGTCAGTTACAGATAACAGGCAGGCTATCCTGCAATTATTGAAAACAGCGGAGAATTGCGAAAAAGAAGCAGTGAAGCTGATGCGGTAAGCTTTGCACGTCGATTTGAATCCAACAGCTTAAGGCATGAAAGACATACTTTTCCTATCAAGGAATATATGTCTTTTTCTATGCAGAAAAATATGGTATTATGGATTCAACGGTGATTACACCATAAATGGAGCCGGACAGGAATGGATTGATTTGATTTGATAAATGTGTTGCATTAGTTGAAACGCAAGGGTGGATCGTTATGAAGAAAATGCATTTTGGGTGGATTGTATCAAAAGAAATTGATAATATCTTAGACAGAAACAAATTAAATGATAGCAATAAAAATAGATTCAAGGCCTTTTTGATTAAAAACGGAATAAAGGCTGAGAAAGCCCATATAATCGCTACTTCCCCCGAGCCATATACTGGCATTACAAAAGGTGAAGCTGAAAAAATACTTAATAATTATCCGGGTGTTTATTGGGGCACAGTAATGAGGAGTAAAAATTTTACGCAATGAAATTTGCTGAAAATACTGAAACGTCTGGTTAAATATGATAAAATAGAATAAAAAAGTTTACGCAAAGGAAGATTTTATCATGAGCAACCATCTAACAAGAACGAAAAAGAAACTACTAAGGGAAAAAGACAAGGGAATAATTGACTTTGCAAAGATGCAATATCACTTTTTCCCTGATTTAATTGATGATTTAGGCAATATTAACGATCCAAGAAAAGAAAAATATACGAACTATTCAAGAGAAGAATTAATATATCCTTTAATATTAAAAAACTCATGCACAATTGAAAGCATGAGACAAATGACAGAATGGTTCGAAGATGCTAATTGCGTTGCAAATTTAGAAAAGCTAATGGATCGAGAAATAGAAAACATACCCCATTATGATACAATAAATAATTTTTTAGAAAGATTAGAAGTAAACGAACTTAATAAAATTAGATTAAAAATGATAAAGAAATTGATACGAAGCAAAACTTTTTACCAAGCTAAAATGCAAAAGGGTCAATGGATGGTAATACTAGATGCTACAGGATTGTATCATTTTAAAGAAAAACATTGTGACAACTGTTTAGTAAAAGAATTAACGGATAAAGAGGGAAATAAAAGAAAAGTATACTACCACAATGTGTTAGAGGCAAAAATAATATTAGCGGACAATGTAATCATAAGCCTTGGAACAGAATTTATAGAAAACGAATCGGAAGATGTTGAGAAACAGGACTGTGAAATAAATGCATCCAAACGCTTATTAAAACGAATAAAAGAAGAATTTCCAAGATTAAAAATATGTATACTTGGTGATAGTCTGTATGCTGCAGGGAGCATAATAGATATATGTAAAGAACATAATTGGAACTACTTATTGAGGTGTAAACAAGGTAGACAGAAAACATTAGTCCAAGATTACCAATATGTAATAGATAGTGGCGAATATGGAAAAAAAGAAAACTTACTTGGGGAAGAAAAGGGAATAGCTAAATATGTAAATCATGTTGAAGATATAACAGGCAAAGCTTTTACAGCAAATATATTTGAATATGAGTATGAAAAAATTAATAAGAAAACTAATGTAATAACAAAAGTAAAATTTCTATGGATCACAGACATAGAACTTACAAACAGAAATATTGAAGAAATGGTAAAAAGTGCACGCAAAAGATGGAAGATTGAGAATGAAGGATTTAATACGCAGAAAAATATACTATACAAGATTGAACATTTAAATAGCAAGAATCCAAATGCAATGAAAAATCACTATTTATTAACCCAAATATCAGACATACTAATGCAGCTTTATCTTGCAGGAACTAAAATATTAAAGGACCTAAAACAGACAATAAAAAATACATCCTCAAGATTACTAGAAACTTTTCGAAGAGCAATAGTAAGCGATGAAGATGTATCTTACATAAAAAAATACACAACAGTGCATTTCGTCTGATAATTCAATTTTACCACAGGGGGTGGTAGATGGGAAGTAAAATTTTAATTAAATACAATTATCCGCAAACTATCCACAAGTTTTATACGAACGGGAAGTTATACCATACAGGTGTGGATAACATAACATTAAAATTATGGTTCTGTTGATAAAAGCAAAAAAATTCTAAACTATAATTTTAAATGCTATTTAAAAAAGTTTGCTCCTCATCGCTGGTAATATAACAGCTTTGAGGAATAAATATTTTACGCAATAAAAATATGTTGAAAAGACTGAATAAGTCAGTGAAATATGATAAAATAGAATAAAAAAGTTTACGCAAAGGAATATTTTATCATGAGTAATCAGTTAACAAGTATGAAAAGGAAGCTATTAAGGGAAAAAGATAAAGGAATAATAGATTTTGTAAAAATGCAAAATCACTTTTTCCCTAATTTTATTGAAAAGTTAGGGAAGGTAGACGATCCTAGAAAAGAAAATTACATAGACTATTCAAGCGAAGAATTATTGTATCCTTTAATTTTAAAGAATACATGCACAATAGAAACAATGAGACAAATGACGGAATGGTTCGGAGATGCCAATTGTACTCAAAATTTAGAAAAATTAATGGGACGAAAGATAGAAAATATAGCACATTACGATACTATAAATAATTTTTTAGAAAGATTGGATATTAACGAATTAAGTAAAATAAAGTTAGGAATGATAAAGACTTTAATTCGAAACAAATCATTTTATCAAGCAAGAATGCTGGAAAATCAGTGGATTATAATACTTGATGGCACAGGGCTATATCATTTTCGCGAAAAACATTGTGACAACTGTTTAGTAAAAGAAATAACAGATAAAAAGGGAAATAAAAAGAAAATTTACTATCATAATGTTCTTGAAGCAAAGATAGTGCTTGCAGATAATATAATATTAAGTCTTGGGACAGAATTTATAGAAAATGAATCTGAAGATGTGGAAAAACAAGATTGCGAGATAAATGCATCCAAGCGATTACTAAATAGAATTAAAGAAGAATTTCCTAAACTAAAGATATGTATACTAGGTGACAGTCTTTATGCAGCGGAAAGTATAATGGATATATGTAAAGATAATGATTGGAATTATTTGTTAAGCTGTAAAGATGGCAGGCAGAAAAATTTAATTTTAGATTATAGGTATGTAATAGATAGTGGCGAATATGGGGAAAAGAAAAATATTCTTAAAGAAGAAAAAGGCACTGCAAAATATGTGAACCATGTTGAAGAGATAACAGGTAAAGATTTTATAGCAAACATATTTGAATATGAATTTGAAAAAACAAACAAAAAAACAAATAAAAGTACTATGGTAAATTTTTTATGGATTACAGATATAGAGCTTACAAACAGAAATATTGAGGAAATGGTTAAGTATGGACGTAAAAGATGGAAAATTGAAAATGAAGGGTTTAATACACAGAAAAATATATTGTATAGGATTGAGCATTTAAACAGTAAAAATCCAAATGCTATGAAAAATCATTATTTATTAACACAAATAGCAGATATATTAATGCAGCTTTATCTTGCAGGAACTAAAGTTTTAAAAGAGTTGAAACAGGCAATAAAAAATACATCCTCAAGATTACTTGAAACTTTTCGAAGAGCAATAGTAACTGATGAAGATGTATTCTACATTAAAAAATACACAACAGTGCATTTCGTCTGATAATGCGATTGTATCACAGGAGGTGTTCGATGGGAAGTAAAAATTTTAATTAAATATTGAAAAGTATCCACAGGTTTTTTAAGGAAGGGGAAATATACCTTTTAGCTGTGGATAGGAAGATAACAAAGTTGCGACATTGTTGATAAATTCAAAAAATCAAGAATCGGCAATTTGCAGTGGTATTTAAAAAAGTTTATTCCTCATCGCTGCCCTTTATAATTAAATCTTGATTTTTTCACTGCTCTGCCATATAATTATAATGTAGCAATATTGCGGGTGTAGCTTAGTGGCAGAGTTCCGGCTTCCCAAGCCGGCTGTGTGGGTTCGATTCCCATCACCCGCTCCATTAAAAAAGGTCTTCGATTTATGTCGACGACCTTTTTTTTGAATTCTTTACACAAGACGCAATTGACTTCATATTTTGTGATAATTGCGTCTTGATGTAACAATATTTTTTTGATTAAAATAAACCTGATATTCAGTATTAGGAGTTCGTTATAACGAAGAAATTTTATTTTAAAAACCTGCTGATTTTCCCGGTATAAAACAGTGACAGTCTGTGTAATGCTCTGGTGCATGCAATATATAACAGTTTTTTGTCATAGTCCGTATTATATTTTTTATCATTCGCTTCATATATTATAACCCCATCAAATTCAAGCCCTTTAGCCAAGTAAACAGGCATGATTAATGTTCCTTCCAAAATGCTGTCATAATCTAAATAGTCTACTAATTTTATTTTAATTCTGCTGCTCAGATTAAAATAAAGCTCGGCTGCTTCTTTTCTGTCTTTGCATATTACAGCAATTGAACTGAAACCTTGTAATTTATATTTTTCTATGGTTTTCACAATTTCATCCTGTAGGTTGGAACTGCTTTGTGCCTTATTAATAATTGGTTCTTCTTCGCTTCTTTTAAAAAATTCCGTCCTGTTTCCCACATCCAACAGTTTTGTACTGAATATGTTTATTTCGTAGGAACTTCTGTAACTTTTATTCAGGAATACCTTATTGCTTTTCTCAAAGTTAAATATTGATATGATATCATCATATAATGATATGCTGCTACTCTTTTCGATAGACTGATTAATATCACCTACTATCGTAAACCTTGCATATCGGTATAGATTTTTCAGGATATAGTAGTGTATAGGGTAATAATCCTGGGCTTCATCAACAACAATCTGTTTTATTCCGCTGAAAAGGTCACAACCTTCAGCTTTTAATTTTAAATACATCAGTGCTATTCCATCAGAGTAAGGAATGTTGAATGGATCCGCTAAAGCAGAATTAGTATAGCTTATTATTTCATCTATATTTTCCGGAAGGTCAAGACCCTTTGATACTTTTTTAAAAATATTTATATCAGAGAATAATTTTTTATAGATTTCATAGCTTTCAAATTCCGTAAATTTTCGCAGCTTATCTGTTAACAGCTGGGTTTCCTTAGCCGCAAGTACTCTTGTAAAAGATTTAATTTCAAATTCATGGTTATTTAATTTATTTACGGCAGTTTCAATTTTGCTTCGCCTGATATTTTTCATTTCACGAACTTTTTCCAATATTCTGCTTTCGATAATTTTCAATTTTTTAGCAGTAGGCATATTAAGCTTGCCGCTTAAAAGAAAAGCTTTTAAAAGCTCGCGCTTTTCAATTACTTGTCCGTTGTAATAAACGTCATCAAAAGGCAATAGCTTATGTTCGTAATAACCGATAAATCTATCTATAATTTTAACAAAAATATGTGAACCTTTAAACTCATCATATGCTCTTAAAAAATTTCTTTTTTCTTCAGTTTCTGCATTGATAATATTTTCAAAGTTCTCACTTTTTGTTTTCATGGACAGTTTGTTTTCAAATAATTTAAGAAAAATATTCTCAAAGGTATATTCATTAATATTTTCTTCTCCTAAGTCCGGCAAAACATTGGATATATATTTTGAAAACAGAGGATTCGGTGAAATAACTATAATATTGTTGGCACTTAATTTTAAATTCAGACCCTGATACATTAAAAATGCAATTCTGTGCAAAGCTACCGATGTTTTGCCGCTGCCTGCAACTCCCTGAACTACCAATAAATCATTATACAGGTCTCTTATTATTAAATCTTGTTGTTTCTGTATTGTTTCAACAATAGTTTTCATTTTGGAGGTCATATTTTTCGACAGCGCTGCCATGAGCATTTCATCAAGAATATTGATATTGCTGTCAAAAAAGTATTCCATTTTACCCTTTGTAATTTTAAACTGTCTTTTAAGGGATACAAATCCTTTTATCAATCCTGCGGGAGCTTTGTATTCAACGGGACCTACTTCGTTTCTGTAGTAAATGCCCGATATCGGTGCACGCCAATCATATACTTTAATCTCATGGGTTTCATCGTCCATTAAATTAAAAAGCCCTATATAAATTTTTTCAGTATCGTCATATCCTTCTTCAGTAAAATCAATTCGTGCAAAATAAGGATTATCAAGCAACTTTTCATATTTTGAAATACGTTTTGCAAGCTCGGTGTAGGTAAAGGTTTGAGCTTGAAGAGCACTTAAATATTGATTTAAGTCTGAAAGCTTATCGAAGTCAGCAGATGAATGGGTTGTATTTTCCCACATTTCCCTTCTTGATTCAATCAAATCAGCCTTTTGATCTTTTAGATTGCTTGTTTCATATTCCAATTTATCTTTTAACAAATTTATAATTTCATCGAGATATTTGATTTCCTCTGTATACTTGTCGTTATTATCTAACATTTTATATCCCCTTACGCATAACATTAAATGATAAAAAGTATTAATAGATAATTATATCATACTAAGCAGTATATGAAAAGTAAAAATCAGACTTTACATAATAAAGATTAAATTATTGTAATTTCTTGATGCTCATATAACTATTTTCGTTATAATTTATCTAATTATCCAGTATATATGTTGCAATAACTAAAATTTTGTCAAAAAATTAACCAATTTACTAAATTTATACGTGACAGGACATATATTTAGTGTATAATATTAGTATAAAGTATATGATAAGGGTGTGTAGAATGATAGGGGAAAAGATAAGAAGTATTAGAAAAAACAAGAATTTAACAATTGTCGAATTATCAGAAAAAATTAATGTGACCTCAGGATACATATCACAAATTGAGAGGGATTTAATATCTCCTTCTTTATCAGTTTTAAAAAGATTATCACAAGCATTGGAGGTACCTCTTTCAGTATTGTTTTTGGAAAAGTCCGATACTGATATTGTAACAATACCTCAAAATGAAAGAACAAAAGTTAAATTAAACAACGTAAATGTTGAATTGGAGTATATTACTCCATTATTAAAAAACGGTGATAAAAAAATAGGATGTGAAGCATTTCTTTTTAAGCTGAATCCGAAAACTTGGGCAAGCAACCACAGTATAATGCATGAAACTAAGGAATGTATATATGTTTTACATGGAGAAATAGAGTGTCATGTGGGTGATAATATTTACACCTTATCAAAGGGGGATAGCATAATTGTTCCTGAAAACAACAATCATATGATTTATAACAGGAATGAAGATGTATCTGAAGCTTTATGCATCATATCACCTTCAATACATTAAATTAAGACAATTAAGACAATACATTAAATTAAGCTTGACAAATTTAAAATGTTATTATATTATCCAAATATAACAATGATGGAAAGCAGTAAACAGCAAATTTTTTCAAGAGAGCCGGCGGGTGGTGCGAGTCGGTATTATAGCTGTTGAATCCGTTCCGGAGTATCTGAGCGTAACAACTCAGACGTTGAAGGCGTTAACTTCTACAAGTGATTATACATAAATACGGGTACACTTCTTCCTGAGCAGATTGTTCTGCGGGATGAGAGGAATTTACTGTTTGGTATAATAATTAGGGTGGCACCGCGAGTATCTCTCGTCTCTAAATTGAGGCGAGAGTTTTTGTATGCCCTAACCCCATATGTTCGAGCGATAGCGAAGAACAGATGGCTGGTAGGTCAACCGCAACGAGTTCCCATTTTGTGAGAGTGTCAGCGAACAAGCAAAATGGTGAACGGAGACTGCGATGTGCCCTAACCCCATATGTTCGAGCGATAGCGAAGAACAGATGGTTGGTAGGTCAAACG
>ENA-UOOK01006271-UOOK01006271.1-fermentation-metagenome-genome-assembly--contig:-NODE-6271-length-11473-cov-8.518655_pt1 | contig 11473 bp, 8 predicted proteins | sample MGYA00245777_ERZ724023 | MGnify/ENA primary metagenome ERZ724023 (study PRJEB28704, sample SAMN03018312) | fermentation metagenome | biome: anthropogenic terrestrial biome; feature: soil; material... | reverse complement strand
GGCCCGAAGCATACCCTACCTTTTAAGGTGGGGTGGCCGCACGCAATTTGATTTTGTTCATTAATCTGTTTAATGTTTGAGTTTCCCAAATATCCACTGGAAAAGGAATGATTTCAGCCTCCTGTAATCTACTCTCCGCTATTTCGTTTGCTTAATATGATTATAGGACTATATGGCTGAAGGCACAAAAATCAAACACATTAGAAGTTGTTATTCAATATGATACTTTTACACTTTTGTGTCTAATGTATTGCTTTTATAATTCAACCGCTTAAGTACTAATTAATTTTCCAGTATAATGAATGTTTACTTTTCCACTCACTGGAGCAGATACCCTCTAGCTAACCTAATTAAACTACAGAATAAAAAGCTTAGAAAAAAAATACTAAGTGACTTTCGGAAATAATCACCCAAATACGCAAGATGATGAATTCTATTGAAATATATTTTTCCTGCCGACGGTCTGCTTAAATCTACCCCGAATACGTTTGTAAAGATAAAGTTAAGAAAAGTGAAATTGAAAAACCCGTGATTTTTTTTAGATTTATAAGGGGCAATTTGCAGGGCTTCTTTAGATTAATCGATTCTTTTTCCTCGTGGGGGATTTTATGATTCAAGTGATATTTTTCAGAGGAATATGGATCGAGGAAAGCCTTCATTTAAGATCCTATCCGAAAAGTCAGTAATGCATGTTGAAAAGTAACTACTTTTCGGATAAGCTCTAAGCCGTGAAAAAACTTGAAAAATATCCTGTTCATTGATTTTATATCCCTTCACATCTCTTCTTTCGCTTTTGTTGCAATTGCAAACAGCGTAATATTCCCAAAACCAGCTTCTTCCATAGTCTGGACTTTCCTGAATTCTTTAGTAATTTCCGGTCTGATCTTTTCTCTGATCTCTTCGGGAATATCCTTCAAAACTCCTTCAGGGCTGTCTTTCTCTTCCAGGTGCTGCAAAAACTCTTCTGGAGAATTATACTTCCATGGGATTGCTCTTGGCTCTATTGAGATGCTGGTAAAGCCGGCTCCTGAAAGCAGATCGTGGAGTTCCGGTGAAGTTACTTTTTTCATACCCCTGTGCCATTCATGGCGCCTTTCGATGCCATATTTTGCGAGAATGGGGTCTACAAGTGCCTTCATCGTGTTGGGGCTGTTTCTGTCAAGTGTTGTCATACCAACCATGCCCCCTGGCCGGAGCACCCGATATATTTCATTAAGGGCGGTTTTCTTATCATCAACCCAATGGAATGAAGAGCAGAGATATGCATGGTTTATCGAGTTATCCGGTACGTCTCTGAGATCCTCAGCCTGTCCTACCAGAAAATGGACATTGCCTGAGGAATCTCCGTCAAACTTTTTTCGTGCAAGCTCAATGCGATATGAAGAAGGATCGATCCCCGTGAGCTTGCCAGCCGGCCCAATAATTCCAGTGACGTTCAGGGCCTGCCGCCCGGTCCCACAGCCAACGTCAAGCACGAAATCCCCTTTCTTAATTCCCATCATTTCTATCAGTATATGTCCTTTCTGGAACTGATGATCACAGTTCCGGTCATACCTTTCGGCACCTTCGGGAGAATCCCAATCAATTTCACTCATTTTCGTTCACCTTCTGGAATCTTAAAAGACATTTTGGTGGAAATAAATCATGATCAGTATAACTTGAGTTTCCTTTAACTCTTAAAAATAAGGAGGGTTAATCCCCCGCTTTACAGAAAAAAACAAAGAACCTGATTTTTCAAGCAGAAGTATGAAATTAATATTTTTGATTCATACTAAATGGGGCAAAATATATATACATTTCTTATTTTTTTAGAAAAAATCTTCGGAAAAGAGGGCTCTCCCACGAATACATTTGTTAAGATAAAGTTAAGAAAAGTGAAATTGAAAAACCCGTTATTTTTGCAGCTTTAAAAGGGGCACTTTGCAGGTTTGATAAATTTCGCTGTATATTCTATATTCATAGATACATTTATATATTTTAAGTGCGAGGTATGTGTGTTGAAAAATAAAGAGCAGTATAATGACCTGTTATTAAAAACCATTTTTTGTTTTTAATTAAAGAGTTCTATACAATCTTATTTTCAAACAATTAACCAATAACTAAAACCAAGGTGAAACATAAATGGCTTTTAATGATAGAAACTTCAGAGGAAATTCTAATTTTGGCGCTCCCAGAGAAATGCACAAGACAACCTGTTCTGATTGTGGTGCTGAAACCGAAGTACCTTTCAAACCTGATCCAGAAAGACCAGTTTACTGCAGAGAGTGTCTTCCTAACCACAGGACACCCAGAGAAAACCGCAGATACTAAATGTTGTTTGTGTAACTGAGTTGTAACTGAGTTACATCAACACTTATTTCTTTTCCACTTTTTTAAATATACTTAGACTCGGAATATACTTTTTTTAATTGAGAGTCTTTACATATTGAGAATTATCTTTTACAGGTCAGTAAGTTTTATTCTTATCGAGATGTTCTCTTCTAGACTATTTCCAAGAGTTATCAATATCTTTTTGACTATAATGATTGTTTTTGAATTCGATAAAAGCCTATTAACTGAATCTTGTTTTCATTGGATCTTTCCAAAACTGGACCGCCGAATACGAAATGAAAATCTCAACCCACACCCAATTCAATTGAAATATATTTTTCCTGCCGGCCGTCTGCTTAAATAAACCCCAAATACATTTGTTAAAATAATGTCAAGAAAAGTGAAATCGAAAAACCCGTGATTTTTGCAGCTTTATATGTGGCACTTTGCCTGGCTTCTTTAGATTAAATGATTCTTTTTTCCTCGAGGGGAATTTTCGATTCAAGCGACATTTTTCAGGTGAGTTATAAATAAGAAAAAATCTTCATGGTTTATAAAGAGGAATTTTCTTCATCGGTCAGCAGCAGAAACCAAAACATAATAGTCCGATCCACATAATCTATATAAGATTTAAACAGCATAAAACTAGATATACCACATTCGGAAAGGTGTAATCATGCTTATCCAGTACATCCACGCAGCTCTTGAAAGGGCACAATATGAAATAATCGATGACGAAGAACCCTATTATGGAGAAGTTCCCGAACTTGAGGGTGTATGGGCTACAGGCAAGACTCTTGAAGAGTGTCGAAGAAACCTTGAAGAAGTTATTGACGAATGGATTGTCATCAGATTAAGAAACGGCCTGCCTCTGCCCCGGATCGGCGATCACATAATCAAAGAACCGGGAGATATTGCAGTTGTCTAAATTGGTTCCTGTCGATTGGCGAACCTTTGTTAAAAGGCTGCAAGAACTGGAATTTGAAGGGCCATATTCGGGCGGAAAGCACCCTTTTATGAGAAAAGGAGATCTTGTTTTAACGATTCCAAATCCACATAAAGGTATAATTGGGGTTGACCTTCTGACCAGAGTTCTTAAACAAGCCCGGATTTCAAGGGAAGAGTGGCTTGGAGAAGAAGATCCCTGAAAATTCGAGTTAGCAATATTAACTTCATTTTGAATATATTTTTCCTGCCGGCGGTCTACTTAAATCTCCCCCGCACACGTTTGTTAAGATAATGTAAAGAAAAGCAATATGAAAAACCCGTGTTTTTCAGATTTATAAGGGGCACTTTGCAGGGCTTCTTTAGATTAACCGATTCTTCTTCGTGGGGATTTTTCTGATTCAAGAGACATTTTTTTCTCATTAAATATAGTTGAAATATATTTTTCTTACCGGTGCCTGCTTAAATCTCATCTGATTTTTTCAGGTCTTGAGATCTCAGAAAATATTTAACTTCAGTTAAATTCTCTAAAATACATCGCTTTTGTTTACTTACATATTTATAGTAGTTTTTTGCAGAACAGGCTAAGAAAAATTGATATGTATTGCGATACATTATTTATTGATGCTAGATGGTTAACTGTGATTTTTGTGGCAAGAAAATAAATTCTCTCCCATTTAAATGCAAGTTTTGTGGGGCTTATTATTGTGAGGATTGCAGATTACCAGAAGCGCATAATTGTTTTGGCTTGAAAATCTATAATATTGAACGGGAGAGAAAGTTTCAGGAAAAAGTTTTGTTTGTTGCAAAAAACTATGGAAAAACAGATGACAGAGGATATGAGGTTATAGTTGAAAATCCCAACTCAGAAAATTATAACGAGAAATTCGTTTCTTCAAACACTAAATATAACGAGCAGAAGAATCCTATTTTTCCTTATATCGACGAAAGCAAATCTAAGAATAATAAATCCGAAAAAACAAAAGGCACTACCAGAAAAAAGAAAATCGCAAAAAACATTTCAAGAAACAAAACTAAAGTAAGAAGCTCAAAAAACAAAATCATATACTTAAGTTTGTTGTGTATTGGGGTTCTGGCCACTTTTTTCTTTACGAATAACTATGAACTAAATGATACAGTTTCGGTGAAACAAGATCTGGATAATTATCTGGATAATGGGATTAGCAAAAAAGAACTTCCTATAGCTAAAGCTTCTGGAGAAGCTGTCCAGCTGGTTAACTACAAAAATTCTACTGATCCCACATGGGATGAGTTAATTTCTTTCCTGCGTAGTGATCCAACAGACGGATTTACCTATAATGACAGTTTTGTTTGTGCCGACTTTGCCGAAATGCTTCATAACAACGCTGAAAAAGCAGGGATTCAGGCAGGATATGTCTGTGTAGATTTTCTGGATATGGAATCTCATGCTCTCAATATTTTTAACACTACGGATAAAGGCATTGTCTTTGTGGACTGCACAGGCGATACTGAACAATTAAGAGTTTTAGATAGTAAAGATAAAATTGCTTATGTACAAATAGGTAAAGAGTGTGGTCTTGTATCAGCCTATAAAACGAACTCTCCGGATTACGAATTTTATGAGATTCACAAAAGAAAAAGATATCAGGGAGTGCCGGGTGTCTACTTTGAGCCTCTAGGCACCGTGAAAGATATTGAAATCTATTGGTAATATTTCGAGAATAATGAGAAATATATCGGTATCTGCAATATTTTGAGTGATCCGATATTATCTTTTTCCAGTACTTCAATTCATTATAAATATATTTTTCCTGACGGCGGTCTGCTTAAATCTACCCCGAACACGTTTGTTAAGAACACAGAAATCAAACATCCTTTTTCCCATACTCGGATAGATACTGTTCAACCGCACGTTTTGAACTATGCCATGTTTTTCCTATTTTTACGGCATCAAGGAGCCCCTGTCTTGCTCGCAGACTGAGATATTCCTGAGAATAAGGCGTTTCCGAAGAGAGTTCTTTAAGGGGGAGCAGTTCATCGGCTCCACCTGAGATCGAGAGATACAGGGTCAGGTTTTCATCCACTGCTTTTGCAATGAAATTGGCAAACGGGCCGAGATTTCCTGCATCTGCGGCTCTAAGGGATTTGTAGTATTTTCCCCTGTCTTCTTTTTTGAGCACTACAGGAGGATAATCCTTTGAGATCAAATACAGGTTTGTAAGAAGCCGGGCTACCCGGCCGTTTCCATCGCTGAATGGATGAATTTCAACAAACCTGTGATGCAGGAAGGAAGCTGTTTCAATGGGATGTGCTTTACTTTCAGCTATCTTTTCGATAAGTTCATCCATCAGTTTCACTATCTTCGACCAATCAGGAGGAGCCTTTACTGCACCTGTTATTCTTACATTTCTGGTACGGTATCTGCCTGCATCCTCGAGTATGCCTCTGGTTACAATATCATGGATTTCCTGAATTGTAATATGGTTTATTTCACATTTTTTCTTTGCCAGCTCTTCCATCCGGTCAAAAGCTTTTGCGTTGTTACTCGCCTCAAGATGTTCTCTGAGAGATTTTCCTCCAATAGTCAGCCCTTCCTCCAGAACAAGTTTCGTTTCCTGCAGTGTTAGTGTATTCCCTTCTATCGCATTAGAGTGGTATGTATGCACTAACCTCATCTCTTCGTGCAGCCTGCCTAAAGCATCTGCCGGAATAGGCCTCACGGAGTTTAGCTGCTTCATTTTTTCATTTATTCGTGCAAGAAGTTTTTCTTGAATCAGGGGAGTATCGGTATCTGTCATAATTCTACATATCCGATATGTACCCCTGATATATATCGGTATCGGCAAATTTTTGAGCTATCCGATATTCCGGGTGTTTATATTCTTTGTAGAACAGGTTAAATTTAGAAGAAGCATACTTCAGGCAATTAGCCGTAAATGCATGAAATTAGTATGAGTCAGAAAAGTATCGGTATCGGCAGTATTTTAAATAATCCGATATCATGTTTTTCATATACTCCACCTCATTTTGAATATATTTTTCCTGCCGGCAGTCTGCTTAAATCTACCCCGAATACGTTTGTTAAGATAAAGTTAAGAAAAACGAAATTGAAAAACCCGTGATTTTTTCAGCTTTATAAGGGGCACTTTGCAGGGCTTCTTTAGAGTAATCGATTCTTTTCCTCTGAGAGAGTTATTCCGGATTCAAGCTAAAACCTGTCAAGCGAATTCGATTTTCAGGAATTATCAGAAAATAGGTAATTATCTCCTCTGCAAACCATACTTAGAAATTGTCTTCATCTGAGTGGTTGTGCCTATATTTTATAGATAGATTTATATATTTTAACTGCGATGAATGTGTGTTGATAAATAAAGAGACGTATAATCATCTGTTATTGAAAACCAATTTTTGTTTTTAATCAAAGAGCTCTATACAATCTTATTTTCAAACAATTAACAAACAACTAAAACAAAGGTGAAACAAAAATGGCTTTTAATGACAGAAACTTCAGAGGAAATTCTAATTTCGGCGCTCCCAGAGAAATGCACAAAGCAACCTGTTCTGGCTGTAATGTTGAGACAGAGGTGCCTTTCAAACCTGACCCGGAAAGACCGGTTTATTGCAGGGATTGTCTTCCTAACCACAGGACACCCAGAGAAAACCGCAGATATTAAGTGTTATTCGTGTAATTGAGTTACATCAACACTTATTTATTTTTTACTTTTTTAGGTCTGCCCTAGATCCGAAATATACTTTTTTTTACCTGTGGCTTTTGCAGTTTGAGAAGAAGCACTTTACAGGACCAATCAATTATGTAATTTAGTGATCTTTTGGCTTTCAAGTGCCCGTTTTTAAAGGAAAGTGGAAGTTTTTCAAGCAATCCTGGTTTAAAAGCATAATATTAGCAAATGACTTGTTATCTTCTCCGTAAACTTATCTTCTCCGTAAACTTATCTTCTCCGTAAACCACACTAAAAAGAGTTCTCTCATTTGAGAGAGTGTGCCTCCATTTGTATAGGCACACTTATATGATTTGACTGTATAGTATATGCATTGAAAATAAAGAGACGTATAATCTGTTATTAAAAACCTATTTTTGTTTTTAATCTAAGGGTATACACAATCTTGTTTTTATACTATATTTATCCGCTAAAGCGGAGGTGAAACGAAAATGGCTTTTAATGACAGAAATTTCAGGGGAAATTCCGGAGGTTTCCGCGGTAACAGCGGACCAAGGGAAATGACAAAAGTGACCTGTTCTGACTGCGGTGTTGAGACCGAAGTACCGTTCAAACCAACCGAAGGCAGACCAGTATACTGCAGGGAATGTCTTCCTAACCACAGGAAGTTCTAAAGATAATCTGCATCAGGTGTTAATTTTGTAATTATTTTACATTAACTCCTGATTCATCTTTTCTTTTTGTTTTTTGGTTAATCTCTTTGTTTCTTTACTTCTTTCCACATCACGCAGCAAGGAAAAGTAGGAACAAACCGACATCGAGAATGAGAACCTGCACGAATTATTCAACATTGGACTTATGTAAAAAATAATTAAAGTTCATTAAGGAGGAATTAACCTGGCTAATTACAGAAGCACTATTAGAAAAAGAAGATTAGGATCCATAAAACCAGTAAACTCAGGAGATACCCCTGAAGTATCCAGGGTACGAATCCCCCGAAAGGACAGAAATGAAGTCCTGGCAACGGTTTCTTGTTTACTCGGCTCGAAAAGGGTAACACTTCAGTGTATGGATGGGATTGTCCGCATGGGCAGGATTCCGGGCTCTAAAAAGAAGAGGATGTGGATCCGCGAAGGCGATGTTGTCATAGCCAATCCCTGGGAAGTTCAGGACTCCAAAGCCGAAGTAACCTGGAAATACACAAGGCCTCAGGTTGAATGGCTTGAGCGGAAAGGCTACATTAATTATTGATTTAAAGGTATCAGAATAAAAATGCCTGATAAAGGTATCTGAAATAAAGGTGTTTGAAAAAGATGCCTGAAATCCATATTTTACTTTTCTGCAGGAGCGCGTCTATATTGACGCGGGAAAGGTTCTGTAGACGACGATTTATTGATATATTTTATACTTTAGTGTTTATAATTACTAAAGAAGGATGCTGAAATTTCTTTTTTATTCCCTCTTAATTCCATTCTAATATATATTTTTCCTGCCGGCGGTCTGATGAAATCTTCCCCGAATACATTTGTAAGAAAAGTGAACTTGAAAACCCGTGATTTTTGCAGCTTTATAGAGAGCCCTTCGCAGGGCCTTTTTTCTCAAAGTGATCTTTTCCTCTGGGGGAGATTTTTTGATTTAAGAGACTTTTTCAAGTTAATTATAGACTAAAGAAAGTAGCCAGAAAATGGATCGCTTAATAAGAGGTGAAAATTTCTCCTTATCCTTTCCAAGTAACTCAAAATTGATTCGAAAAAGGTAAGTTGGAGTCATCCATCTATATGTCTTTTTATATGATTCTGAAATATCTGTTATTATGGTTGACACACCCGAAAATTTGCCCGGTTGGGTAATTTGGCTTATTATTATATTTGCTATTCTCACAATTTTGGTAAAATGGGTATTACCTATTATAAACTCCTAATTCTGAGACAGATACATGGCAATTTAAAATTCAGATAAATAAGTATGAACTCATTAGAAACTAAAATTTAGTGTTTTTCTTCTAATATTTTTTAAACATTTCCCCAGTTTTAAGTATTGAGAAGTGTCCGAAACTGGACCGCTGAATATGGAATGAAAACTCTTCTCATAATTCCAATTCTTGGGTAATATATTTTTCCTGCAGGCGGTCTGCTGAAATCTTCCCCGAAAAGGTTTGTAAAGATGAGAGAACTTGAAAACCCGTGATTTTTGCATCTTTATATGGGGCACTTTACAGGGCCTTTTTAGATTAAAGTAATCTTTTCTGCTGGGAGGACTTTTTTGATTTAAGTGAACTCTTCTTCACATCCAATTCAGTTAAAATATATTTTTCCTGCCGGCGGTCTGATGAAATCTTCCCCGAATAAGGTTGTTAAGAAAAGTGAAATTGAAAAACCCGCGATTTTTGCATCTTTATAAGGGGCACTTTGCCGGGCTTCTTTAGATTAAGCGATTCTGTGAATAAAGTGGGTAGAGAACATTATATTTTACAGAACTTTCGCTACACTGCCTGATATTAGGATCTAACCAAGAAGTTAGTATTTTTATTTTGAGTGTATTTTCCTATATTTTAAAACACTTTCATTTAGCTTGTTAGATAAATGATTAGAATAACAGAACTCTGAAATCGTCCAAACAACGAAGAAAATTGGTGCTACTGTCATACATCCTAATGTAACATTACTAAATATCCTCAAAAATACTATTATATTGTAGGCAACCAAAACAAGAATCGTAAATACTCCTATATTGACATTCCATTTATATAAAAAGACGACTTCATCCAATATTTCATTTCTCAATAATCATTTCTCAATAATAGTTCATAAAAACCATTCTTAGAATCATTAACAATTTCCTTTGAAGAACTTCGTGATTGATAGCAGAATACAACTAGCAATGCAATAATAGAAAACGATATACCAACTATCCATACTCTTAATTCAAAGACATTAACGTTCTCATTGAATGGATTGAATATGAATAAGTAAAAGGCACTTAGTAGTAATCCAAAATATATGCCTATATCTTTATAAAAATGTTTTTTGTATAGAAGTACATCTTTAATCATTTACTAGTTCATCCTCTGAGAAGATATACTTTTTAAAAATAGTTAGCAATGCGAGGGCAAATTGAGTTTTTTCTTCTGTTAACATTTCATCAATTCGTTTTTTTATGGCTTTGTCTTTTAAGCTTATTTTTTCAAAGTTACCATCTGGATTTTGACCTATGATTACACTATCTCCATATCCTGAATCGGCTATCGAAACACCGCTCATAACATGACTATCTAAATCTCTTGAAAGGCCAGTTTGTTTTTCGGATTTAAATTTAGCCGATAAAACATCCGTTTGTTCTTTGTCTAATAATGCTTCTATTTTGTCAAAAGTTGGTTTGGGACATGGATTAGACTTTCTTATGTTAATTAGATAGACTTCTACTAACCTAGAAAATGAATTAATCTTTTCAAAAATATCAAAGTCGTCTTTTTGATAGTGAATTTCTATTTTTGAGAATAACTCTGATGCATTAAGATGATACAATTTTTTAAAATATTTTATGAAAGAATCATCGTTTATTTTATGATTATTAGTAAACGCAATTGATAAATCACTGAAGACAACAAATTTACTTACTGCAAATAATTCGTCAATGATTTCAGGATCATATGTTAAAGTTTCTTTATCCACTAAAACATCATGTTTTGAAGATAACTTCGACTTATATAACTCGCCATATATAGCACGTGAGTTAGGTATTTCTAACAAGTCCACTTTTTTAAAGTGATATAAAAAAGACTCCGATGAAACTGCCACATTACCCTTTAATCCATCATATATTACATCCAAAGGGTTTTCTTTTCCAAAAGACTTATGTGTAATCTTTCCTAAGTTCACTTGAATAGTCTTACTCATGCGTACCTTATAAGTGAAAGAGTACTCTCTATATAATTTTTACTAAAAGTTAATTTTATAAGATTAATTAATTTTTTTGACCAACCTCCTCACTTTTCAATAGCAACATTGTATCTTATTTAGATATTTTTTGTGGCAATTCTGCATCCTTCTGGTCAATGGTCTTGCTGTCAAACGAAACCAGATCTTCGGAATAAAGCGCATTCGGGGAACTGCGGGCAAGGATCGTGAGGGCGCCTTTGTAGAGCTTTACTTTCACTGTACCTGTGACCCTTTTCTAGGACTTGCCGAGATCCCTGAATTACTCCTCTTTTAGGAGAAGATTTCAGCAGACCGTCGGCAGGAAAAATATATTTCAAAAGAATTTTTCATCTGATTTGGCTTTTTTTACAAAATCCTTTACTATAATTTCTCCTCCATCAAAATCCATATTCTGGATTTTCACGATAGAGACAAGCAGAGGCACAGGGATCTTCATTAATCCTTTTGAGTATGTAAGGTTTATATGGGTCAAGTTTACTGGATCTTGTTGGATGTTTTTAAGGTTCTGACTGCGTCTTAAGATTGTAATATTTCTTCACAGTTTTCCTATCGTGATCTATTTGTCTGGCGATTTCACTGATACAGAAGCCTTTTGAATGCAACACTTGTATCAATAAT
>ENA-UOOK01006270-UOOK01006270.1-fermentation-metagenome-genome-assembly--contig:-NODE-6270-length-11477-cov-6.899842_pt1 | contig 11477 bp, 9 predicted proteins | sample MGYA00245777_ERZ724023 | MGnify/ENA primary metagenome ERZ724023 (study PRJEB28704, sample SAMN03018312) | fermentation metagenome | biome: anthropogenic terrestrial biome; feature: soil; material... | reverse complement strand
GGCCCTGCGGGAGAGAATCCTCCCCGCGGGGCCGCCGTTCTGCATTCTATGCAAAGCCCTGCAATTAAAATTGACTTTTCCGTGCAAAATGCGTATAATAAAAGAGCCAACTTTTTTAATCATAACAAGTTGCATGTAAAATATTTACAATTCGGCGAGGAAAGACTTCCGGGTATGGCATGGACGACGGGTTTTTCTGGTTTTGCGCAAAATGCTGCAAAGACAGACAACCTGCAACTTTATCATAAATTGTGGATTGCCATATGAAAGCCGAAAAAACATTTTGCTGAAAGGAGAAACTATGGACGCTGCGGTAATCGGTACATCTGGAAAAGAAAATGAAAAAAGGGTGGCAATCCACCCGAAACATCTGGGGCAAATTCCGGAAGCAATACGAGGACATCTCTTTTTTGAAAAGGGTTATGGCCTGCCTTTCGGCGTGACGGACCGGCAGATCGCCGAGCTGACAGGCAACCAGCCGGAAAAGCGGGGAGTCCTCCTGCGAAAGCTGGACGCCGTTATCCTACCCAAGCCCGTTCGGAAAGATTTTGAGGAAATGCAGGATGGAGCGACGGTCTGGGGATGGATCCACAGCGTTCAGCAGAGTGACATTGCGCAGATTGCGATCGAAAAGAAATTGACGCTGGTATGCTGGGAAAATATGTATTACCAGGGAAAGCGCGATAGAATTCACATTTTCCAAAAAAACAATGAAATGGCGGGATACTGCGGGGTGCAGCATGCGCTTCAGCTGCGGGGAATCGACGGGAATTTCGGGTTCCCGCTCCGGGCGGCGGTGCTGGGCTTCGGCTCCGCCGGCCGTGGGGCCGTGCTGGCGCTACAGAGCCACGGTATCCATGACATCACGGTTTATACGCGCCGCCCGTCCTTTTTGGTGGGCAACCGGATGCCGGGCGTACGTTACGAGCAGTTCCTTCAAGACCGCTCCGGTGGGTTGGCGGTGAAACACGAAGATCGTGAGTCCCCGCTGATCAATGCTCTGACAGGCGCAGACGTTTTGGTGAACTGCGTCCTGCAGGACCCGAACAGACCGGTCGTTTTTATCCGCCATGCCGATCTGATGCGCTTCCAAAAAGAATGCCTTGTGGTCGACGTGAGCTGCGACGAAGGCATGGGATTCCAGTTTGCGCATTCCACGAGTTTTTCCGATCCGTTTATCCGGATCGGAAACATCCTGTATTATTCCGTGGATCACACGCCGTCCCTGCTGTGGGACAGCGCATCTTGGGAGATTTCGTCCTCCCTGCTGCCGTATCTTCCCGATTTTATAGAGCGCAGGGAAAACCCGGTGCTGGACGCCGCCGTCGACATCAGAGACGGAGTGATCCAGAATAAGGCGATCCTCACGTTCCAAAAGAGGTCTCCGGTTTATCCATACCGCAGGGAGAAGGATGTATGTCCGTCCGCAGGCGAATCCGGCTCCAGGGTAATCGGCACGACCTGACTTATTTTGGCCGTAGCCGCCGCACCGCCGGGGACCTTTAGAAAACCGCCCTGCCGCGCATGAGTGAAAAGCGCGGGGGCGGTTTTTTGCGCTCCTTTTGGGTGGGAACGGAGGCCGGCGGCTTTTTTCCGCCGCGGAGCCGGTGCCGGACTGCCCGGGGAAGCGGATTTCAACGTCGCGGCAGGACGCCGGAGAAAGCGACTCACCTTGAAAAGCGAACCGAGTTCAACCGGTTTACTTCTGCATGATCGGATGGTATAATACCCGTGGCTGACATTCATTATCAGGAGGTGCAGTATGGCGGACTATATTATCGCGGCGGCATCCACCGCCGACCTTCCCCGGGAGTTTTTTGAGGAGCACGGCGTGCCATTGATCAGCTATTCCTTCATGATGGACGGCAAGTCCTACGAGGACGACTGCCGCGAGGAAACGCGGGAGAAAATCTACAAGCAGATGCGGCAGGGTGCCGTTCTCACTACATCGATGATCAACGTCTATACTTACTATGAGTTCTTCAAGAAGCTTATGGATTCCGGAAAAGACGTTCTTTTCCTCGATATGTCGAAGGAGATGTCGCACTCGTATGCGGCGGCCGGTGAGGCGGCGGAGAAAATCCGGAAGGAATACCCGAACCGGCGTTTCTATCAGATGGATACCCGCTGTATTTCCGGCGGCCTGGGGCTGCTTCTCATCCATCTGGTGCGCCTTCGCGACGAGGGAAAAAGCTTCGACGAGACGGTCGCGTGGGCGGAGGCGAACAAGCTGAGAATCATCCACCGCTTCACGGTGGACAACTTGAATTACCTCAAGCGCGGCGGCCGCGTTTCCAACGCTTCCGCGCTGGTCGGTTCGCTGCTTTCCATCAAGCCCGTCTTGTATGTCTCGGATGAGGGGAAGCTCGTCGTCGCTTCAAAAGTGCGCGGCCGGAAAGCCGCCCTGCTTGCCATTCTGAATCGGATGAAAGAAGATCTCGTTTCCCCGGACGGTCAGGAAGTCCATATCCTGCACGCCGACTGTCTGGCGGACGCGGAATTCATGCGGGATCAGGTCCTGAAAACGTTTCCCACGGTCAAAAAGGTCGTCATCACCAGTCTTGGCGTCGTCATCGGCGCCCACTGCGGGCCCGGGCTCTTCACCATCTTTTATTTCGGGGATAAACGGCGTCCGTAAACCGCGTGAAAACAGGGAACACTGCAGGGAAAATGCAGGAAAAGCAGAATAATAATTCATATTTTTCCCCTTCTGACACCGGAATCGGGATGAGAAAGCCTTGCTTTCGGGCCTCTTTCAGCGTTTCCCATAAAAATTTGCAGCATTTCCCGGCGCTATGATATAACAAACCGATTGACAGGTTTTGAAATTTAGATTATAATTACTGCAAATTTCAAAATAGCATAGCGGTAAAGCATTCCTGCTGCAAAGTGTTGCAATCTTATGCACAAAAGTGTGCGAATCAATCTTCGGATTGCTTTGCACACTTTTCGTATATGGACAGAGGTCCAAGAGAGTGAAGGAGGAAGAAAAATGATTCGGAAAACGATATCGGTTCTTCTCGGCGCCGTGCTTGTGGCGTCGTTTGCTGGCTGCCAGTCCGGCGGAGCTTCCAGCGAGGCGGCTTCGGGAAGCCAGGCTGTTTCCGGGGATACGATCAAGATCGGTTTCGTCGCGCCGCTGACCGGCTCGACGTCTTCTTACGGCCAGTCCAGCCAGAACGGCCTGAAGCTTCTGGAGGAGCAGGTGAATCAGGCGGGCGGCGTGAACGGCCGGCAGGTCCAGTTCCTTTCCGTCGACAGCGAGGGGAAGCCCGCGACAGCCGTTACCGGCGGCCAGAAGCTGATCAACAACGACCAGGTGTGCGCGATCATCGGCCCGGTCCTCAGCGGCAGCGCGAACGCCCTCGCGCCGATCTGCCAGCAATACAATATCCCCATGATTACGGGAACCGGCACGGACGTCAAAATCACGACGAACGGCGACTGCATTTTCCGCACCTGTTTTACCGATCCGTTCCAGGGCAAAGTCATGGCAAAGTTCGCCGCGGAGGATCTGAAAGCCAAGACGGCTGCCATTCTTTACGATAACGGCTCCGACTATTCAAAAGGACTGACGGAGGCGTTCAAGAGTGCCTTCACGGGGAAGATCGTCGCGGAGGAGAGCTACAGCTCCGGCAGCCAGGACTTCAACGCCCAGCTTACCAAGATCGCGCCCCAGAACCCGGACGTCCTTTTCCTGCCCGAGTATTACGGCGACGTCGCGGTGATCGCGAAAACCGCGCGCAGCGTGGGTATCAAAGCCACCTTCCTCGGCGGCGACGGCTTCGATTCCCCGGAGCTGTTCTCGATCGGCGGCGACGCGGTTAACGGCGCTTACTTCTCCAATCATTATTCATCGGATGATAAATCCCCGAAAGTCGTGCAGTTTATTAAGGACTATAAAGCGAAGTACGGCAAAGATCCCGACGCGTTTGCGGCGCTGACCTACGACGCCGGACAGGTTTTGCTCGACAGCATCAAAAAGGCGGGCAGCACCGATGGAGACGCCGTCAAGACGGCGCTCAAAAACTATAAGGGCGATGTCGTCTGCGGCAGCATCAGCTTCGACGCGGACCGCAACGCGGTCAAGTCGGCCGTTATCATCAAGACGGAGGGCGGCAAAGAGACCTTCTGCAAAAAAATCCAGGCGTAACCAGTTGGAAAGCCGCGGTTTAACGGGGAAGCACCTCTGGGAGGGCGCTTCCCCGCGCACCGTTCCGGCATGGAATAGGAGGAATGAAAGTTGTCGTTCGTCGAATTCCTGCAGCAGCTGATCAACGGGCTTTCCCTGGGCAGCGTTTACGCGCTGATCGCTTTGGGGTACACGATGGTATACGGTATCATCGGCCTGATCAACTTCGCGCACTGCGATATTTATATGGTCGGCGCCTATGTCGGCTTTTTTGCGTCCACCAGCCTCGGTCTGCCGTTTCTCCCCACGCTGCTCATCGCCATGGCCGGCTCCGCCGTTGTGGGCGTCCTGATTGAAAAGGTGGCGTACCGGCCGCTGCGGAAAGCCTCCAGCATTTCGCTGCTGATTACCGCGATGGGCGTTTCGCTCGTGCTGGAAAACGGCTTCAACGCGGTTTTTACCAGCACGCCGCGCAGCTACCCGAAAAACATTCTCCAGCAGGTGAACATTACGCTCGGCCCGGTGCGCACCGATTCGCTCCACTTGATCATCCTCGGCACGTCGATCGCCCTGATGATCCTTCTTCAGCTCGTCATCTACCGCACGCGCATCGGCAAGGCGATGCGCGCCGCCTCCGCGGATAAGGACGCGGCCGCGCTCATGGGCATCAATGTGGACGCGACCATCTCCGCCACTTTCGCCATCGGCTCCGCGCTTGCGGGCGCAGCCGGCGTGCTGGTGGGCATCCTGTATAGCAGCATCAATCCGTACATGGGCATTCAGCCGGGCATCAAGGCCTTTACGGCGGCCGTGTTCGGCGGCATCGGCCTGATTCCCGGCGCGTTCCTCGGCGGGCTGGCGCTCGGCGTCATCGAGACGTTCGTCACCGCGTGGTACTCCCCGCTTGCCGGCGCGATCGGGTTTATCGTCCTGATCGTCATCCTCATCATCAAGCCGAGCGGGCTGCTGGGCAAAAAAGCCAGCGTGAAAGTGTAGGCGGCGGCAATGAAGACGCATCTGAAAAAACTGGTTCTCTTTCTCGGGGTGTCCGTCGCCCTTTTCGCGGTGATTTCGCTGCTGATGTCCGTCAATATCGTCAACGCGTACTACAAGCGAATCCTGATGACGATCTGCATCAACGTGATCCTGGCGCTGAGCGCGAACCTGATTATCAACTATACCGGCCAGCTCACGCTGGGCCATTCGGCGTTTATGGCCGTCGGCGCCTATGCGGCGGCGGCTCTGAACCGTGCGGGCGTGCCTTTCGTCGCCGCGCTGCTGCTCGGCAGCGCCGTCGCAGGCGTATTCGGCTTCCTGATCGGGCTGCCCACGCTGCGCCTGAAAGGGGATTACCTCGCCATCACCACGCTCGGTTTCTGCCAGATCATCGTGGTGCTGCTGCAGAATATCACGCAGTTCGGCGGCGCGCAGGGCATGACGGGTATTCCCGGAAAAACGACGTTCGCCTGGGTATACTTTTCCATGATCCTTACGATCCTCGTTCTGCGCAACGTTGTGGATTCCCGCCAGGGCCGCGCGATGGTTTCCGTCCGCGAGGACGAGATTGCCGCGGAAGCCATGGGAGTGGACACGACGCGTTATAAGGTGATGGCCTTTACGATCGGCGCCATCTTCGCCGGCCTGGCGGGAGGCCTTTATGCTTTCCTGATGATGTTCATCAATCCCACCATGTTCGACTATTTCAAATCCATCGACCTCGTCATCTATGTGGTGCTGGGCGGCAGCGGAAGCTTTGCGGGCTGCATTTCCGCCACGGCGATCCTCACGCTGCTTCCGGAAGCCCTGCGTTTCCTCGACAATTACAGAATGGTCATTTACCCGCTGCTGCTGATCGTCATCATGATCCTGCGCGTGAAAAAGATCCGCCCGGCTTTTGGAAAAGCCCTGCTCCGCAGGCTCGGCAAAGGGGGCGAAAAAAATGCCGCTTCTTGACGTGCGGAATATTTCGATCCGTTTCGGCGGCCTGCTGGCCGTCGACGGCTTTACCATGACGATGGAAAAAGACGATATTTACGGCCTGATCGGCCCCAACGGCGCGGGAAAGACAACGGTGTTCAATATGCTGACCGGCGTCTACCGCCCCACGAGCGGCACGATTCGCCTGAACGGCAGGCCGATCGCCGGCATGAGGCCGTACGACATCACGAAAATCGGCATTTCCCGCACGTTCCAGAATATCCGCCTGATGAAAAACCTTACGGTGCTCGAGAACGTGAAGATCTCGTTTCTCTACCAGATGAAATGCAGCCTGGCGGAGTCCATCCTCCGCCTGCCGCGCTATTGGAGAGAGGAGGCGGCCGTGCGGGAGAAGTCGCTGGCGCTGCTCAGGGCTTTCCATTTGGAAAGCCGGAAGGACGAACTGGCGGCGAATCTGCCTTACGGCGAGCAGAGACGGCTTGAGATCGCGCGCGCGCTGGCGACGCAGCCGAAGCTGCTCCTGCTGGATGAGCCCGCCGCCGGCATGAACCCGCAGGAGACAAGGGAGCTTGCCGGCCTGATCCGCTCGATACGGAAGGAATTCGATATCGCGGTCCTGCTCATCGAGCACGATATGCGCCTCGTCATGAACGTCTGCGAAAGGATCGTCGTGCTGGATTACGGCAAAGTGATCGCCAGCGGCTCGCCGGAAGAAATCAGGAATGATCCGAAGGTCATCGAGGCCTATCTCGGCGAGGAGGCGCCCCATGCTTAAGATTGCGAACCTGAATGTGTATTACGGCGCCATCCACGCGCTGCGCGATGTGAATATCGAGGTCGCCGAAGGGGAAATCGTGACGCTGGTAGGGGCGAACGGCGCGGGGAAATCATCCACGCTTCGCGCGATTTCCGGTCTTGTGCCCGCGGCTCCCGGTTCCTCCATCCAGTTCGAGGGAAAAGAGCTCACGAAGGTTCCGCCCTACCGGATCCCCTACCTTGGGATTTCCCATGTGCCGGAAGGCAGGCGGATCTTCGCAAGCATGACCGTGCAGGAGAACCTGCAGCTCGGCGCGTACTGCCGCAAGGACAAATCCGCCGTGGAAAAGGATTACGGAACGGTTCTGGAAAAGTTTCCGCGCCTGCGCGAGCGCATGAAGCAGCGCGCCGGAACGCTGAGCGGCGGGGAGCAGCAGATGCTGGCCTTAGGGCGCGCGCTGATGGCCCGCCCCAGGATCCTTCTGCTGGACGAACCCTCCATGGGCCTTGCGCCGATTATCGTGAAGGAGATCTTTTCCATCATCGCGGACATCAACAAGTCCGGAACGACCATCCTGCTGGTCGAGCAGAACGCGAATATGGCGCTCTCCATCGCCAGCCGGGCTTATGTGATCGAGACGGGCCGCATCACGCTGGAGGGCAAAGCCTCCGAACTGCTGAACGACGAGTCGGTCCGGAAGGCATATCTCGGAGAATAGATTCGAGCCGCGCATTTTCCGCCCGGTTTTTGCGAAAGATAATTTTCCATGCGGCCTGCGCCGACGGCAGATTGTTTTGCTTTACAAAACGGGCGGGCTGTGGTATAAATAAACAAGATGAACGATTGAAGGTGAGAGGATGCGTCGTATTTCCTGCTGATTATTAGGAAGCATGGCGAAAGAAAATCGGGCGGCTACGGGCCGCTTGGTTTCGCTGTGCGTCTGCAGGAAAGTGACGTGTCCGCTCCGCTCAAAATGGATCGCATCGCCTTTTTCTCCTTTTGGAGGAATTTGCTTTCCGTGTTCAGAGCGCCGTGGGGAGTTGCTTCCCTGCGGCGCTTTTGTTTGTGAAGGAGGATGAGGCAATGTCCCTGATCCGGGTTCAGGATCTTACTTTTGCCTATGAAGGCAGTTACGACAATATCTTCGAGCACGTCAGCGTGCGGCTCGACACCGACTGGCGGCTCGGGCTCACCGGGCGGAACGGCCGGGGAAAAACGACGTTCCTGCGCCTTCTGTGCGGGGAATACGAGTACCATGGCAGCATCGCCGCCGGGGTGGACTTTGCATATTTCCCGTATGAGGTGCCGGACAGGAGCCTGGAAACAGGCGTCGTAATGGAACGGCTCTGCCCCTCCGCGGCGGATTGGGAACGGGAGCGCGAGCTTTCCCGCCTCGCGGTGGGGGAAGACGCCCTGCGGCGTCCGTTCGGGACTCTTTCCGGCGGGGAGCGTACCAAGGTGCTGCTGGCGGCGCTGTTCCTGGGAGAAAACCGGTTCCCTCTTATCGACGAGCCGACAAACCACCTTGACCTGCGCGGGCGCGAGATGGTCAGCCGCTATCTGCGCGGCAAAAAGGGATTTATTCTCGTTTCCCACGACCGCGCGTTTCTCGACGGCTGCATCGATCACGTGATGTCCATCAACAGGACGTCCGTCGAGGTCAGGCAGGGAAATTTTTCCGAATGGTTTGCCGACAAGCAGCGCAGGGACAGGTACGAAACCGAACAGGACGCGAAACTGAAGAGGGAGATTTCCCGCCTGTCGCAGGCTGCGGCCCGCACGTCCGGATGGTCGGCGAAGGTGGAAAAATCCAAGTATGCGGCGCCTGGCTCCGGTCTGAAGGTAGACCGAGGCTACGTCGGCCACAAGTCTGCGAAGATGATGCGCCGCGCCAAGGCCATAGAAACCCGGCAGAAGGAGGCTGTCGAAGCGAAAAGGGGGCTGTTGAAAGAGATCGAAAGCGCCGAGCCGCTCAAGCTGGCGCAGGAGAAGTACCATAGCCGCCGCCTGATTTTGGCGGAGCGCGTATCGGTTCTCTACGATGGAAAAGCGTCCGGCCGCCCGGTCAGCTTTACGGTCGAGCAGGGGGACCGCGTCGCGCTTTCCGGCGCCAACGGCTGCGGAAAATCCAGCATCCTGAAGCTGGCGTGCGGGGAGCCGCTGCGGTACGCCGGGAATTTTCAGAGGGCGAGCGGCCTGCGCATTTCCTATGTGCCGCAGGACACGTCCGCGCTGCGCGGAAACCTTTCCAATTACGCCGCTGCGCATGGAATCGACGAGAGCCTGTTCAAGGCGATCCTCCGCAAGCTGGATTTTTCACGCGTGCAGTTTGAAAAGGACATGGCGGATTTCAGCGAAGGGCAGAAGAAAAAAGTCGCGCTGGCGCGGAGCCTGTGCGAGCGCTCCCATCTGCTCGTATGGGATGAACCGCTCAATTACGTGGACGTGCTTTCCCGCATCCAGTTGGAGGAACTGCTGCTGCGCGACGCTCCCACCATCCTTTTCGTGGAGCACGACCGCGCGTTCCTCGACGATGTCGCGACGAAGATTATCACGTTCTGATCCCCCGCGAATGATAAGCGGGGAGCGGATGCGGTTTTTTTTGCACCCTGTTGCCTGCCTTTTTTCCCGGACGTGCTATAATAGTATGACAGGCAAAATAATGGAAAACCTGTAACGGAGGCGAGTGTTATGTCCGTTGTTGCTGCGTTCGCCGTGCCGCATCCGCCGATCATCCTGTCGGAAATCGGCCGCGGCGAGGAGAAAAAAATTCAGAAAACGATTGACGCTTACCGCGCCGCGATGAAGCGCGCTGCGGAGTACAAGCCGGACACCGTGGTGCTTACCAGCCCGCACACCACCATGTACGCGGATTATTTCCACATTTCCCCGGGGCCGCACGCGCAGGGGGATTTCGGGCGGTTCGGCGCGCCGCAAGTCCGCGTCGCGGCGGATTACGACGAGGTTTTTGTTTCCGAGCTGGAGAAACGCTGCGGCAAGGCCGGCGTTCCGGCCGGCACGATGGGAGAGCAAGACCGGAATCTGGACCACGCAACCATGATCCCGCTGCGCTTCCTGCAGGAATTTTACACGGATTTTCGCCTTGTGCGCATCGGCCTTTCCGGCCTTCCGGCGAAACGGCATTATCGCCTTGGGCAATGCATTGCGGAGACGGCCGACGCGCTTGACCGGCGCGTCGTATTCATTGCGAGCGGGGACCTTTCCCACAAGCTGCGCACGGACGGGCCTTACGGCTTTGCGGCGGAAGGCCCGGAGTTCGACCGCATCGCGACGGATGCCCTGGGCGGCGGGGATTTCCTGAAGCTGCTGGAGCTTGCCCCTGAATTCTGCGAATCCGCCGCGGAGTGCGGACTGCGCTCGTACTGGATCATGTCCGGCGCGTTTGACCGGAAGGCCGTGCGGAGCGAGCTGCTTTCCTACGAGGGACCGTTTGGCGTCGGTTACGGCGTAGCCGCATTTCAGACGGGGGAAAAAGACGATACGCGCAATTTCGGGGAACGGATGGAAGCCGATGAGCGCAGGCGCCTTTCCGCCCGGCGCGCCGCAGAGGACCCTTATGTCCGTCTTGCGCGGCTCAGCGCGGAAACGTATGTGAGGACGGGACGATACGCGCCTTTGCCGGACGATGTGCCGCTGGGGATGAAGCACACGCGCGCGGGCGCGTTTGTTTCCCTGAAAAAAGACGGCCAGCTTCGCGGCTGCATCGGGACGATCGAACCGGCGAGGAGCTGCGTCGCGGAAGAAATCCTGTACAACGCCGTATCCGCCGCCGTCCATGATCCGCGCTTTCCCGCGGTGGAACCGGAGGAATTGCCGCAGCTTGTTTACAGCGTGGACGTGCTCGGCGAGCCGGAATCCATCGAATCGGAAGCGGAGCTTGACCCGAGGCGGTACGGGGTGATCGTGAAAAACAGAGGCCGCTGCGGCCTCCTCCTGCCGGATCTTGCCGGCGTCGATACGGCGAAGGAGCAGGTCTCCATCGCGCGCAGGAAGGCGAACATCGGGCCGCGCGAACCGGTTCAGCTTTTCCGCTTTCAGGTGGTGCGGCATCAATGAAGACGATTTGCGGGATCTGCCCGCGGCACTGTGCGCTTGAGCCTGGCCAGACCGGTTTCTGCCGCGCCCGCGCCAACCGAAACGGTGTCATTGTCTGTAAAAATTACGGCCGCCTGACCGCGGTCGCCCTGGACCCGGTGGAGAAAAAACCGCTCCGCCGCTTTTACCCCGGACGCTCCGTCCTTTCCGTGGGCAGCTTCGGCTGTAACCTGCGGTGCCCGTTCTGCCAGAACAGCGAAATCTCCATGGCAGATTCGACGACGGAAACCGTGCAGATTTCGCCCGGAGAACTGACAAAGAAGGCCCTTGAGCTTGCACATCGTCCGCGGGGAAACCTTGGTGTGGCGTTTACCTACAATGAGCCGCTCATCGGTTACGAGTATGTGCGGGACTGCTGTGATCTTCTTCACCGCGAGGGGCTAAAAACCGTGCTTGTCACGAACGGCTATCTCTGTGAAGAACCGTTCCGGGAACTCCTGCCGCTTGTCGATGCAATGAATATCGACCTGAAGGGGTTTACTCAAGAGTATTATGAGTGGCTCGGCGGCGGCCTCGAACCGGTGAAGCGCTCCA
>ENA-UOOK01006267-UOOK01006267.1-fermentation-metagenome-genome-assembly--contig:-NODE-6267-length-11480-cov-3.946696_pt1 | contig 11480 bp, 10 predicted proteins | sample MGYA00245777_ERZ724023 | MGnify/ENA primary metagenome ERZ724023 (study PRJEB28704, sample SAMN03018312) | fermentation metagenome | biome: anthropogenic terrestrial biome; feature: soil; material... | reverse complement strand
AAAATAAATAATACGTATTTCTCCTTTATTGACAAAATAAAACCGGGAAAAAGAAGCTTTGAAAACTCTATCTATTCATATAATAGTATGTTAGGGCAAAAAAGGAAATTATTCCATTCCTCAGTCCTCAAAAGGCAAGTTTTTATACCTTTCACGGTATCCTAGCAGACAATCTGCTCAAGCAACACCAAACAGAAAGAGAAAAAACAAATACGCGATGCACAAAAAGTAAGAACAAGAGACGGTTTTCTCTTCAAGATTATTTAAATTTGCAATCATTAATCTATTAAAATAAGAAAAGAAAGAGATGAAAAAGACCTTAACATTACTTTTATGCCTGCTTCTGGCCTTACCCGGAATGGCAAAAAAAACAGTAGAACGTGACGCCACCTTTGTACACCCCTGGAGTGGCAAACGAGTTGCCTATTTCGGAGACTCCATCACAGATCCAAACAACAAAGGGTCAAAGAAGAAATACTGGAATTACCTCCAGGAGCTTTTAGGAATCACCCCCTATGTTTATGGAGTCAGCGGACGGCAATGGAATGACATCCCGCGGCAAGCCCGTCAACTGAAATCAGAACACGGAGACCAGTTTGACGCCATACTCATCTTCATCGGGACGAATGATTTCAATGCAGCAGTCCCCATAGGACACTGGTACAACGAGACCGAAGATTCTGTAGTAGCCGCCGTCCATCAGCCAAAAGCCACCGTACTCCGCAGGAGACGCACCCCCTGCATGGACGAAGGCACCTACCGCGGGCGCATCAACATTGCACTGAGCACCATCAAGAAAATGTTCCCGACCAAACAGGTAGTCCTGCTCACCCCTATCCACCGAGCCTATTTCTATGCCGGCAATTCGAACATCCAGCCCACTGAGCAATATCAAAATGCCTGCGGTGAATATTTTGACGCCTATGTACAATCCGTAAAAGAAGCCGGTAATATCTGGGCCATGCCCGTCATTGACCTGAACTCCGTTTCCGGTCTTTATCCTCTTTTCGATGAGAGCGCCATTTACTATCACACCCTCGATACGGATCGTCTGCATCCAAACGACGCAGGACACTGGAGAATAGCGAAGACTCTCTATTATCAGTTAGCCTCCCTGCCTTGTGATTTTTCCTTTCAAGGTAAGAAATGACTAAATACCATTAAGGGGACATTCTCCAAAGAACCGTCCCTCCTTCTTATAAAAAAAGCAATGCTAAACCTCGCATTGCTTTTTTTATAAGAATATTTCTCAGGGATCATCCGATCACCCCTTTGTAACCAGCACGACATTCCGTCCGGGTCATCCATCACCGTAAACACGCCATTACATAATGCGATATGCACCATCAAGGCAAGAGGGATACACCATCGGGACAAACTGTATGCACCATCGGGATGGGCTCAATGCACCATAGAGGCAAGCTGTATGGTACATTGAGGTAACGGTTGACAGAAAACGTGGCAAATCAAGAGCAGGCCATCTTGAAAATTAAGAATATAATAAGGTGATCATTTAATAAGCCGTATCATTCTTGATATCCGATGCTTTTATCTTCTTCTTGTCAATAGCTCTCCAAGCGAAATAAATATAGACAAAAACTACCGGCAGGAAGAGAGAGACATAGAACATTGCCGTAAGTGTCGTCTTACTACTGCAACTGTTAGCGATCGTCAGCGAGCTCTGCAAGTCAACATTGGAAGGATAAAAAGCCGTATGATTCCATCCTGCAATGAGAAGCAGGACAAGAACGACCATCACCACGCCAAAGCCTGCCGGCCAGATACCTTTTATATAAGTCTTGCTGAAGACCGTACGGATCACGCCGAAAAGCAACAAGACAACGCCAGCCACGAAAACCAGAAGCAATGGCCACATCTCTATCAGATTCTTCAGATACTTCATCGGTTCCATAAAGATGACACCGGTTCCAGGTTGATAGGCAAAGCCGTCTTTCAAGAGCGTACGGATAAGAAAGGTCAGGAAAAATGCCAGGAAAGCGATGGCATTATAAAGCAACTGTCTGCGACCTCTCATCCGGATTTTTTCATCAGCTATATTATTGACAATATAAAGGAGCCCCAGAACACGAGCCAGCAAGAATACAGCAATACCGAAAATCACATTCCAGGGATCCAGCAAAGCGTCCAGACCATTGCTGGCATTCGCCCAATGGCTGATCACAGGCTGCAGACCACTGATCATGTTCATCTTATTAATGACAAAATTAGAACCATCAAAGAAAGTGGCTACAGCCCCCCCGATCAGTAATGGACCTACGACGCCATTGATAATCAGGCAAATTTGGAAGGTCCGAGGACCTAAAAAATTTCCTATCTTGTTCTGAAATTCATAACTCACTGCCTGGACGACAAAAGTAAACAAAATGATCATCCACAACCAGTAAGCGCCTCCAAAACTAGTACTGTAGAAAAGAGGAAAAGAGGCAAAGAAAGAGGCCCCGAAGGTGACCAGAGTCGTAAAAGTAAACTCCCACTTCCGTCCTGTAGAATTTACGACCAGGCGGCGCTCCTCAGGAGTCTTGCCCAAATTGAATATCAGACTGTTGGCCCCTTGCACAAAAAGCAGGAACACCAGGAATGCGGCCAGCAAACTGATCACAAACCACCAATATTGTTGAAGAAAAGAATATGTCATAATCAGAAAATTTTAAGCGTCCACCTTTACTATCTCTTTCTCAGTATGCTCAGGCCCCTTCTTGATCTGTTTGAAAAGAATGCATATCTCCACTGTCAGCATCGTTGTGAAAAGTGCCAGGAAGATAAAAAAGGTCAGGGCTACGGATCCAGAGTGGAGATCAGAAACGGCTACCCAGGTAGGCAGCATATCCTGAATGGTCCACGGCTGCCGGCCAAACTCAGCCACCAGCCATCCCGACTCACTGGCCAGATAGGTCAATGGAAGGAAGATGATTGAGACCACCTGAAGCCAGCGATAACGGCTGATGTCCTTCTTATAGACCATAAACAGATCCACTATAAAGAACAGCACCAGGAGGAATCCTATGCCGACCATGACCCGGAAAGCCCAGAAGTTGACGGGGATGAACGGTACGACCTGGCGGGGATTCTTCACATACCCATAGCCGAAATATTTGATATTATCCATCACCGTCTTTTTGGTTACCGCATCCTTTTTCCCCTTACGGTATTGCACCAAAGCCGCAATAGCCTTTTTGCCCATAGCCATTTTTTGCTCCACAGAAGGTTCCCTGGTACCATCCGGCAGCGTATATCCGTTCAGAAGCTCATTAATGCCGGGCACATAACCATGAATCTTCCGGGTAGCCAACAGAGAAAGTCCATCAGGAACACCTACCTTCATAGGAGCTTCCCTGACCTTCTCATAGTCCGGTTGTTTAAAAGGATTGACAGCCGCCACGACCGTCAAGGCCTGATCATTTCCACCATGATACAACGCTTCCATCGAAGCCAGTTTCATCGGTTGCACCTTCGAAACCATCACTGCCGAGTTGTCTCCAATCAGGACGGTCAGGACCGAAGAGACCAGTCCTACGATAGCAGCTATCTTAATACTCTCTTTAGCCAATTTTTCCTCCCTGTGTTTCAGTAAATACCAACCACTTACTGCCACGCAGAAGACCGCCCCAATGATCCAGGAAGAGATCACGGTATGGAAGAACTTATCCACGGCGAAAGGAGACAAGGCTATTTTAGCGAAAGAGCTCATCTCGAAACGCATGGTATCCGGGTTAAACACAGATCCTATCGGATCCTGCATCCAGGCATTAGCGACCAGGATCCACCAGGCGGAAAGAGTCGCGCCCAATCCCGTGAGCCAGGTAGAAGCAAGGTGAAATCCGGGAGAGACCTTCTTCCATCCGAAAAACATCACCGCCACGAAAGTAGCCTCCATGAAGAAAGCAAAGATCCCCTCAATGGCCAGAGGAGTACCAAATATGTCCCCTACGAACCAGGAATAGTTACTCCAATTCGTACCAAACTCAAATTCCAGGATGATCCCTGTAGCCACCCCCATAGCGAAATTGATTCCAAAAAGCCGTTGCCAGAAACGGGCAGCATCTTTCCAGAAGATCTTCCGCGTCCGGTAATAGCAGGTCTCCATAATCCCCATGATAATGGCCAGTCCCAGCGTCAGCGGGACGAACAGCCAATGATAGATGGCCGTTAGCGCAAACTGTGCCCTCGACCAGTCAATTGTAGCGGTTGTAATGTCCAAAAGGTTCATTATATATGATTTTAAATTATTTATTGATTCGTTCTTTCCGATTTTCCGTAGCCGTAAAAGCCCTTATCTGGAACCGGGCAGCCGCGGCTTCACCGGCCGTGGCGTCATCTGCGCCGACGGAGTGGTCCGGTTAAGAACTTGTTCAGACACAAATTGGCTCTCCTGTCCCTTCCTGGCATGATGACTGATGAAATCCGGGAAGAAAAACACTTTTAATATTGCAAAAATGATAAACAGTTTAATCAGAATCACCGCCCATAGCGTCTTTCCCACGGTCATATCACGAAAGCCATCATAGTACAAGCGAAAAGTCCTATATAGGAAATTGTTTCGTTTCATACATATTACAGTTTACGGTTACGATGCAAAGATAAGAAAATAATTTGAACGTTGGTCCTTTTTTCGCTAAAAATATTACATTTAATTCCTTTAACGGTAAACTGTGCTTTTTTTCTTGGCCAATCAACATAAAAGCCTTACATTTGCAAGAAGTTTAGAACAAAAAGATATAGGTACTATTCTATAAGCAGGACCGGAAACTTTTAAGATGAACCCATCCGAGAAGAGAAGGAATCCATTGCCGACCCTATATAAGCGAGTTCTCTAACAAGTTTTAGATCTCCTGTATACAATAATAGGTATTACTTATATTATAGTCGTCGAATCCATTTCATGCAAGAACAAAATTCATGTACATGAAGAAATTAGCAACAATTGTCGCCTTTTTAGGAGCTATGTTACCGGCAACAGCCCAACAGACCCTGAGTCTGCAAGATTGCAGGGAGATGGCTCTGAGCAACAACAAGCAACTCAACATTTCCAAATTAAACGAGAAAGTAGCCTATAATACACAAAAGGCTATGCGTACTAAGTATCTACCCAAAGTAGATGCTATAGGCGGTTATCAGTTTTTCAGTCGCGAAATATCCCTGCTCAACAGCAGACAAAAGGACGCTCTGACCCATTTAGGGAGTAATTCTATCGGGAGTCTCAGCACAGGAGCTTCCGACCTGATCACTTCATTGGTCCAGCAAGGACTTCTCACCCCACAAATGGCCCAGCAGCTTGCAGGCCTGTTACAGCAATACAGCCCTACACTCGGAAGTTTAGGAGACCAGATAGGCACAAAGATCAAGAACGCGTTCCGCACGGACACCCACAACATCTGGTCAGGATCAGTTATGGTCAGAGAACCCGTCTATATGGGTGGAGCCATTAATGCAGCCAATAAAATAGCAGACATTAATGAGCAATTAGCGGCAAACGGTGTTGACTTTACGACACAGACCACCCTCTATCATACGGATCAGGCGTACTGGATGGTTGTCTCACTGAAGCAGAAAGAAGACCTGGTCTACAGTTATCACAAACTAATCAAGAAGCTCAGTGATGATGTCCATAAAATGATTGCCCAAGGTGTAGCCACCAAGTCAGACGGCCTGCAAGTGGACGTAAAGGTCAATGAAGCTGACATGCAAGTCACTCAGGTGGAAGACGGTCTGTCACTGGCAAAGATGTATCTCTGCCAACTCTGCGGGCTGCCTTTGGACGAAGACATACATCTTGCAGACGAGAACAAGAAGAATCTGGATTCCTCCAGTTTCCCCATAGTCCAGCCGACCGATTCAGACCTCATGACCCGTCCCGAGATCAGGATTCTTCAGAACACCATAGATATCAGCAAGCAGAACACTAAGATGATCCGGGCAGAATACCTGCCTCATGTCCTGGCGACAGGAGGCTATCTGGTATCCAGTCCCAACACGTTCAATGGATTCCAGAAACAAATTGCCGGCGTCTGGACCCTGGGGCTTACCGTAGAAGTACCCTTATGGAGCTGGAATGAAGGGTCATACAAAGTAAGAGCCTCTGAGGCAGCATCCAATATTGCCGAGATGCAAATAGCAGATACCCGTGAAAAGATTCAACTGCAAATATCTCAAAGCCGGTTTAAGATCAAAGAAGCCCATAAGAGGCTTGTGATGACAAACCAGAATCTGAAGAGCGCTGATGAAAATCTCCGTTCCGCCGATCTCGGATTCAAGGAAGGGATCATGAAAGTAACAGATGTCATGAGAGCCCAGACCGCCTGGCAACAAGCCCAGAGTGAGAAGATAGATGCAGAAGTGGACTTAAAACTCGCTCAGACAGAGTTGGAAAAGGCTCTTGGTATTTTAAGATAATCATAGAAACAAAAATCACGCTATATAATTATGTCAGCGAAATCACAACATAACAACATCATGCTCGCAGTCCTGGGATTTGCCCTGGTCGTCATCGTGGTGGGCATCATCGGTTTTTTCACTTTTGGAAAGCAGAAAGACATCATTCAAGGTGAAGTAGAAGTTTCAGAATACCGGGTATCCAGCAAACTCCCCGGGCGCATCGAAGAACTCAGGGTCAAGGAGGGAGACTATGTCCATGTAGGAGACACCCTTGCCATCCTTCAAGTACCGGAAATTTCCGCACAGAAACAGGTGCTGGAAGCCACCGGAGAGGCCACCCAAGCCATGCAGAATCTGACCGATGCGGGAGCCAGGAAGCAGCAGATTGAGGCAGCATACCAAATGGTGATGACTGCCGTATCCGCCCGAACGATAGCCAAGAAGACCTATACCCGGATGCAAAACCTCTATAATGAAGGAGTCATCGCCGGCCAGAAACGAGATGAAGCGCTGGCAGCCTATCAAGCCGCATCGTCTCAGGTAAAGGCGGCAGAAGCCCAATATGACCTTGCCAAGAGTGGAGCCCGCTCCCAGGAGAAGCAGATAGCTGCACATAACACCCAGGCCGCCAGAGATGCCGTAAAGGTGATGAGTTCCCTCTTAAAGGAGACCGTTCAGATCTCTCCCGTAGAAGGAGAAGTCTCCGACGTCTATCCTGAAGTCGGGGAACTTGTCAATATGGGATCCCCCATCATGAGCATAGACATCATGAATGACCTCTGGGGAGATTTCAACGTGAGGGAAGACCATCTGAAGCATTTGAATCTCGGACAGACCTTCACCGCATACGTTCCGGCATTTGACAAAAACATCAAGATGCGCGTCTACTACATCAAGGATGAAGGATCATACGCCACGTGGAAAGCCACCAAGACAACAGGCCAGTATGACCTGAAGACATTTGAAGTCAAAGCCCGTCCGATCACCAGTTTAGAAGGTCTGCGTCCGGGAATGAGTCTGATTATCAAGAAAATAAAGAAATAACAAAAAGGGGTAGACATTGAAAGTCCTCAAAGACATTTATCTGATTGCCCTGAGAGAGTGTGGCAATATCCGAAGAAATCCTATTTATGCTTTCTGCATGATTTTCTTCCCCATCATTGTAGTCATTTTTTTCACTTCACTGATGGGGGAAGGAGTTCCTGCCAAAATGCCAGTGGGAATTGTCGACCAGGATAACACACCAACTTCCCGTGCCATTATACGCCGTCTCGATGGCCTGCAAACGACAAGTATCGTAGAAAGTTATGAGAACGTAAACGAGGCCAGAAGAGACATCCAGAAGGATAACATCTTCGGCTTTCTCTATATTCCCAAAGGCATGACCAGAGACATCATGAGAGGAGTACAAGCCAAGATGTCCTATTATTATAATACGGAATACCTGCTGGCAGGTAACCTGCTCTATCGTGACCTGAAGACAGCCAGTGCGCTGGGGACAGCCGGCGTAGGAACGGAAAAACTTGCGGCAATGGGAAAGACAGACCAGGAAATAGCGACTAATATCCAGCCGGTTGCAATAGACCTGCACCTGATCGGTAATCCATGGACCAACTATAATGTCTACTTAAGTACCTTTATCGTACCGGGAGTCCTGTTACTTTTCGTATTTCTGATCACTCCCTATTCCATCGGGACAGAGTTGAAGTTCAAACGTTCCCGGCAGTGGATGGCCATGGCGCACAACAACGTTTACGTAGCCATTGCCGGCAAGATGCTGCCGCAGACACTCATTTTCCTGTCTATCTTCTACTGCTTCGAATTTTACATCTACTACGTCCTGGGGTTCCCCCATCCAGGAGGAGTAGGCAGAATGCTCCTACTCGGTTTCCTCTCCGTCATATCCTGCCAGAGTTTCGGTATTTTCGCCTTCGGGCTGATGCCATCCCTGCGCATGGCCATGAGCATCTGCTCACTATGGTCCGTAGTGAGTTTCTCAGTTGTCGGATCCACCTATCCCCTCGAAAGCATGGCCCCCGAGATCCAGGCCATTGCCCAGATGTTCCCCCTGCGGCACTACTATGTCATTTACCATACGTGCATATTCAATGACTTCCCCCTCACATACGTTTTAAGCGATGTCATCGCACTGTGCTGCTTTACCATATTGCCATTGCTCACAAGCGGAAATCTCAAGAGGGCAATGCTACATGATATTTATATTCCTTAAACAATGGAACAAGAAGGTTTTATAAAAGCTATCGGACATGGTATCCAGGATATGTGTTATATCTGGGCCAAGGAGATGCGCAATGCCTTTTCTGACGAAGGGGTACTTATTTTCTGTATTCTCGTTCCACTTTTCTATCCTCTGGTATATTCCTGGATCTACAACAACGAAGTGATAAGAGATGTACCTGTAGCCATCGTAGACATGTCTCACAGTCATCTGAGCAGAGAGTTTATCCGTGACTATGATGCCAGTCCCGACACGAAAGTAGCCTATTATTGTGATAATCTGGAAGAAGCCAAGCAACTCGCCGGCCGGAACGCCGTGCATGGCGTACTCTATTTTCCGGAAGATTTCGAGAAGAGAGTTTACCGGAATGAGACGAGTCATGTAAGCACATACGCAGACATGAGCCTGATGCTTTACTATCGTGCTGTTTACAGTACTGCGGTAAATGTAGCCAACAAGATCAATTCCAAGATTCAGATCAGCCGGTCAGCCGATTTCACGAATCAGGAAGATAATGTCACTGCCAACCCCATCAAATCGAGTAATGTTGCCATCTTCAATGAGCCAGGGGGCTATGGCAATGCCATCATTCCCGGCGTACTCATGCTGATCCTTCAGCAAACCCTGCTTCTGGGCATCGGCTTATCCGCCGGAACCGCGAGAGAGAACAACCGCTATAAGGAACTTGTACCGATCAGCAGACACTATATGGGGACTTTCCGGATCATATTGGGCAAAGCCATGGCATGCTTTATGATTTACTGTGTACAGGCAGCTTATATCACCCTCTGCGTCCCCCACTTTTTCCATTTCACAGAATTATCAGACCCTCTGGCACTCTGGGGACTACTTATTCCCTTCATCCTCGCGGTCACCTTCTTCGGCATGACCCTGTCCTGCTTTGTACGCTACAGAGAGAATGTCCTGTTACTGGTCATCTTCACTTCAGTTCCTTTTCTATTCATGACAGGCGTATCCTGGCCTCTCAGTAACATCCCGGGATTCTGGGAGGGTGTTGCAGCCCTGATCCCATCAACCTGGGGAATCCGAGCATTCATCTCCATCAATGACATGGGCGCAACGCTGGACGAAGTCCAGAAGTTTATCATACCCCTATGGATACAAGTTGTCGTCTACGGGTGTACCACCTTCCTGGTATACCGCTATCAGTTAAAGCTCACCAGGAAGCGGGCCTATTCAGCCATTGAGAACATCAAGAACAAGGCTTTGGCCGCCAAAACGGAAAAGGGAACTTCCACAGAGACCTCAGATACGGATATTCCGGAGGAAGAAGCCGAAAACCAAATATAGGATCTGAACGCAGAGATAAGGAACGAATAAAGGGGCGTTTTCTCGTTGAGAAAACGCCCCCATAAATGACAGAATTTCACATTTTCTTTATTTGACAGGGGCCGGATCTGCATCCCCCACTATCTTTTCTCCCGTATCCGGTTTCTCATTATCAAGCCCCTTCTCCGATTCACCAGACCCACTTTCTGTTTCGTCCGTTAAACCCGTCCGCGTGTTGACGGACTTCACAACCTCTTCCACCAGCGGTTGATTAGCAAAACGGTGAGAATAAGCCGAATAGTCAGGTTTGATCCGCTTATAAGTTGCATCCTGGAACAATGGGCTGGAAATGATATGGTCAGCCGTTGACCGGTTGCAGCAAACCACAATATTCTCCACATTACACAAGCGTGTCAAGGCACGGACATCAGAATCATGAGGCTGCATGGTCATCGGATCCGTAAAAAAGAACAGGTAATCGATTTTCCCCGCCACGATAAGAGACCCCATCTGCTGGTCACCACCCAAGGGACCAGAATTAAGAATAGTAAAATCCCACTTTACCTCCGGATGCTTTTTAGACAAAGCAGCCAGGATCAAGTGCCCTGTGGTACCGGTAGAATAGAATTTATGTCCAATCAATTTATTCGAGTTCCATAAACACCATTCCATGAGATCCTTTTTGTTGGCATCATGAGCCACCAGACCGATATTCCTCTTCACGAAATTTTCCATAGTTTTTTCTTTTAGTTTAATTCTAAATATAACTGGTTAACCAAGGATCCGACAGATAAAGAAGAAAATTGCTTCCCCTTGTTCTTCCGGATCATACATACAAAGATAAAATTGTTTTGCCAAGAGCACAAGCATATCACCATATTTCTTGCCCCCATAAAGTTAATGTGAGTTAAATATACTTGGAAAACATCCACACACGCTGCTATTTCCTTGATTCACAAATCCATATCGGTCAGCAGATATTGCATGACAGATCATTTATTCTTATCTTTGCAACCAAGGTAAAGAAAAGGATCATTTACTTTACCTGTAAATGAGCATGAACATCAAAGACCATCATAAGTCATGATGGCAGCTATGAGCACTCGATCATTTTTCAAAATTTAAAAGAAGAAACATGAAACTTATTTATTATTTATTTCCCGGCAAGAGAAAAGATGCCCAAACATCTTCTCTACTACTGGCAACAAGAGTCATTTTCGGACTCCTTCTTGCGAGTCATGGTCTTCAGAAACTCATCAATTTCAGCACAATGGCATCCCAATTCCCCGATCCTCTTGATATAGGAGGAAAGGCTTCACTGTCATTAGCCATCTTTGGGGAACTGGCCTGTTCTATCGCTTTTATTGCAGGCTTTCTCACCCGCCTGGCCGTCATCCCCATGATTTTCACCATGAGTGTAGCCTTTTTTACCGTACATAACGGCTCTATCTCTGCAGGAGAGCTGGCGTTTGCCTATCTGATGGTTTTCCTATTGATGTTCTTTTCTTAGACGGGGCTGGTGTTCTTGTGGATATGTATGCTGAAATGCCACCAAACC
>ENA-UOOK01006266-UOOK01006266.1-fermentation-metagenome-genome-assembly--contig:-NODE-6266-length-11480-cov-67.421444_pt1 | contig 11480 bp, 10 predicted proteins | sample MGYA00245777_ERZ724023 | MGnify/ENA primary metagenome ERZ724023 (study PRJEB28704, sample SAMN03018312) | fermentation metagenome | biome: anthropogenic terrestrial biome; feature: soil... | reverse complement strand
CTTCCTCAATTGCCTCGACAAGGGCATCAAGGGCTTCGGTTGATTCACTCATCTTTGGAGCATATCCTCCTTCATAGCCCACATTAGTAGAAGACCTTCCGTATTTCCTTTCCAGTAGCTTTCCAAGAACGTGGTAAATATCTGCCCCAATCTGGAGAGCTTCATAAAAAGTCTCCGCACCCTTGGGTTGAATCATGAACTCCTGGATTGCAAGTTCGTTGCCTGCGTGTTTGCCCCCGTTAAGGACATTCATTGTGGGCACAGGCAGGGTAAAGGCATTTGAGCCTCCGAAATAGCGATAAAGAGGAAGATTGAGGGAATCTGCAGCTGCTTTTGCAACAGCCATGGATACTCCAAGAATAGCATTTGCTCCGAGGTTTGATTTGTTCTCGGTCTCATCGAGCTCGATCATAATTTCATCGATTTCCCGTTGATTTCGTACATCAAGCCCAAGCAATTCCTTCTGGATTATGGTGTTTACATTCTTTACTGCGGTGAGAACTCCTTTTCCTCCATATCTGTTAGGGTCTGCATCACGCAATTCCAAGGCTTCATTCGTACCAGTGGAAGCCCCTGAAGGAACACTGGCTCTGCCAAATCCCTTTGGTGTAAACACATCAACTTCAATAGTGGGATTTCCCCTTGAATCCAGGATCTCCCGAGCATGTATCTTTTGGATTTTATATTCTCCAGAATCCTGCTGTAGACCGATATACGACATAATTTCACCCTTTTTAATCTCTGACTTATCTATACATATATTCTGTTATTTGAAACTTAACCTTAATTTGAAGTATATTTTTACTTACCGTTACATGTCCGAGTTGTATTTAATTCTTTATCTCGTTAACGTGAATTATTTTAATTAAGTTTTATGCTACTTTCTTATAAAAAACTCTAATTAACATTAAAAATTTGTATATTTAATTCCTGAATCTAGAAATTCTTTGGGTCAGATATCTAGTATTCATACCTTTTCATAAATTTAGAAGTATTACCTACGTAAATCTATAACTTAAGTAAAATCTACGTAAATCTATAACCTAAGTAAAATCTACGTAAATCTATAACCTAAGTAAAATTTACGTAAATCTATAACTTAAGTAAATCTAGAAATACTCTTTCTCAAATATTTGCAGGGAGCTTTCTTACTCTTTAATTCTTAACTCAGGCTTTCGAGTTTCAGAAATGCCTATTTTTATGTTAAGAAGCGTAAAACCCCTGAGCTAAAGACTCAGGGGTAGTTCACAAAAGCTAGCTTTAGACATTTTAACTAGGATTACAAAAACGATTTTTTTCGAAGATTTGTTAATACGAGCTTTTATACAAAATTTTCCAAAAAATGTTTTAGTAGGGTTAGATAGCTTTTTCACTTCTTAACTATACTCAATTTATTTAAAAAAGCAATTTTATCTACATAAAATATATAAACATGAAAGTATTATTAAATTTTGATGACCGACGATTCTCCAGTTAATTTGACCGAAAAAGAGTATTCAATTATTGATATGCTCCAAAGCCTGGGACTCCCGAGGACGGAGGCCACTGCGATCGTATGTCTGAAGGACTGTAATGAACTCAGGTCCCTTCACATTGAACTTTTATCAGGGCTGAGACAACCGGAAGTGAGTGTAGCTATGCGCCCCCTGAAAGATAGGGGCTGGGTTGACGAAAGGTCTGAAAAAAAGAATAAAGGAAAAGGCAGGCCTGTGAAGTATTATCAGTTAACAGTGCCCTTTAAAGAAATTATAGGGGTTCTTGAGGAAAAATATTTAGAAGACAGTAATGAAAAAATGGTTGCACTCAAAAGACTTCGAGAACTGGAGATATTATCACAAAATTGAGCTTGATCAAGCTTGAGAAAACTGCCAGATTATTTTGCAAGATTGTATTTTAATTCTTGCTTTTATACAAAAGCTTTTGAGCACTGATTCTGTGTCTGTTTCATCTAGATCTCATTCAAGGTCCGAAATCTGCTGAAAACTTACAGGAGCAAAGCCTTGTTCTCTATCTGTAATTCTTCTGGCAGAAATCCCTTCCAATTCGAAGACAAAAGCCTCAACTACCATAAAAACTTCGCTTTCTCCTCTCAAGCAACCGAGTTTCAGGTTGTCTCCTCTGCCCGCGCCTGCATGTAGATGGATTTTCGGCTTTCCATCCTTCAAAAAAATATTTCCTATTCCTAGAATCTCATGAGCGTCATCAAAGCCGTACCATATAGGTTCTGGAGGGGTTATGCTTTCTTTCGGGCCTGTAACAAGTTTTGCTTCTTTTAATGCACCTAGCAGCATAAAAACTGCAGATTCGATTTGTTCCAGCTCAGCAAGTTTGATCAGTTCCAGAATCAGGTCCTCACCATGATCTATCCTGACAGTAAATACTCTGCCTATTCTTCCTTTTACATACTCCATCTTTTCTCCTCACTGATCTGTTATTTTCCCGTCCATAAGCTTGATAATTCTATCAGCTTTTGAGGCCAGGTCTTCATTATGAGTAACCACAATAAAGGTCTGATTATATTGCCGGTTCAACCGCCTGAGCAGTTCATAAATCAGGTCACCTGTTTTTGTATCAAGGTTACCTGTAGGCTCGTCCCCAAGCACGATTGCAGGCGAACAGCTAAGTGCCCTTGCCACTGCAACCCTCTGGTTCTCTCCTCCTGAAAGTTCACCGGGTTTGTGATCCATCCGGTCTTCAAGTCCTACCTCTTTCAGGAGTTTTTCAGCAGTTTCTTCTGCTTCTTTTCTGTTTTTTCCCGCAATCAAGAGCGGCATTATTACATTTTCCAGAGCCGTAAAATCCGGAAGCAGGTGGTGGTATTGAAAAACAAAGCCAAGCATCCTGTTCCGCATCTCAGAGCGCTCCTTATCTGATATTTTTGTTACATCTCTGCCGTCTATAAGGAGTGTCCCAAAACTTGGGGTGTCCAGCAGACCTATCAGATGCATAAGAGTGCTTTTTCCTGAACCCGATGGTCCGACAATTGCAACAAACTCCCCTCTCTTTATTCTCAAATTTGCATTGTCGAGCGCGCGAAATTCCATCCCGTTTTTGTACACTTTTGTCAGACTTTTAAGCTCGATAATTGGGCTTTCTTCAGTCATGCTTTTCCTGTGTTTTCAAAACCATTGTAATAAAAGTAGAGGGGCTCTTGAGTAAAGAGCTTTTGGGCAGAATGCGAGGTTTTATGGAAAACTCATTTTCAGGGTAACCTCTTTTATTTATACAGGGGATTTCCTATATTTGCTTTTATCCTATTTGTTCTTATTTGTTTTTCTTTTCTCCTATTTTCTCCTAATATCTCATTTCCTCTCATTTCCTCTCCCCTTTCAGGTCTTTACTCCCCTTTACTTACGATATAAGCTGCTGTAAGAATGAAAATGCAGCCCAGAAATGTCGAGATATAAAGCGGATTTTTTAGTAGAGTAACGTCAAAAAATATTCCAGATACAGGCTCAACCAGAGCAAGAATACTTCCTGTCTGTGCCCTAATTCCCGAGATTCCTCTAAGATAAATCACAGCAGCGAACGTAACAGTTAAGCCGAAGAGAAGGAGGATATCGAAATTTTTTATGAAAACTGCAGCCGGGGTTGAGAGTGCAGGCGGCAGCATAAAGAGAAGGCTTATTCCGGTCAACCAGAAGGTTTGAGCTATTCCTGAGTAATCGTCCTTTAGATATCGAATCGTTACAATAGTCGCACCGAATGACAACCCTGACATCAACCCGAAAACAAGGCCTTTTTGAAAATCAGGGCCTGTGTCTATCAGAATTTCCCCAGGTCGAGTGATCAGTAAAACTCCTGAAATTGCAAGCAACAGAGGGAGAAAACTGTTGCTGCTTCTGTGCTCCCCAAGAATTGATGGAGCTAGCAGATTTACATATACCGGAGCCGTATAAAGCAGAAGGACAGCGACCGAGACCCCACTATACCGAATAGATGAGAAGTAACACATGCCTGTTATCGCATTCAAAAGTCCTAGGAGCAGGAGGTATCTTTTTTTCTTTTCGGGTTTGAGCTGGCTGAGTCCTCGATTGAGCAGCAAGTAAATAAAAATCATGCAGAGTCCAAAAAAGAACCTTGAGAAAAGGATAGATCCTACTGACATATCCTGAATTCTGTCCAGAAAAACTCCTATAGTGCCATAGATTATGCTGCCTGTTATAACTTCCGAATATGGCTTTAAGGATTTTTCCTGCACAGACATGGTCGAGAATTAAAAGCTTAAAGATATATATTATTTGGGCGTGGGAAAATACAGGTATTAAATGAAGCCACAGAAAACCGGGTTCAAGCAGAGTAAAGATGCTGCTTGTAATAGCGCTCACGCCTGTTATACCCTTCATAAAGCAGGCTACAATTCAATTTTAAGATTTTTTAAGGCTTAGCACTACGCGCTGCCGGCTTCCGGTCCTATAAATAGTAAGCCCTTTGAGTTCTTGTTTCCAGGCATAAATCAAAGCTTTTTTAATATCCTCCTTTCCTGCAGAATCAGGCATATTGATAGTTTTCGAAATTCCTGCATGGCAGTGCCGTTGAAATGCAGCCTGCATATCGATATGGGACTTCCAGTCAATGTCAAGCGCTGACCTGAAAAACCGCTTTTCTTCCTCGCTTACAAGTTCAGGATTTTCCACATTCTGCAAGGTACCGTATTTGTAGACATGCTCAAGAAGCCAGTTATAGTCAGCTTCAGACAGTTTTGATTTGAAATGTGCATTGAAAAACGGATGAACGAGCATAAACTCTCTGCCTACAGTCTGGGTCCGCCTGTATACCCAGCTGAAAACAGGCTCAATTCCTGCCGAACACCCGGCAAGAATACTAATCGTGCCGGTTGGAGCGACTGCGGTTAATGTAGCATTTCTCATGGGTAATTTCCATGTAGAGTTTTCATATTCAGGGAAAGGTTCTTTTTCTATAGCAAGCTTTCTTGATTCTCTGATTGCAGCCCAGGTAACTTGTTGCATAAGTTTTTCCGAAAGCTCGAGAGCTTCCAGGGAGTCGTAAGGAAGCCCAAGCTTCAAAAGCATATCATGGAGACCCATTATCCCGAGCCCTACTTTTCGGGTCTTCTTGGTTGCAGCCTCGATCTCCGGAACTGGATATATATTCTTATCAATTGCGTTATCCAGGAAACGGATAGTTTTTCCGGTTACTTCCCTGAGAGACTCCCAGTTTATTTTTCCATCTGCAACGAAAAGAGAAAGATTTATGCTGCCCAGGTTGCAGGCTTCAAAAGGCAGAAGCGGCTCTTCTCCGCAGGGGTTTGTGGCCGAGATATCACCAAGTTCAGGCGTGAAGTTATCCCTGTTTATGCGGTCATAAAAAAGAATACCTGGCTCGCCATTTCTCCAGATCCCCTCGATAATCTCGGAAAATATGCAGCCAACAGTCAAGCCTGCTCGCCTGTTCCAGACCTTATAACCCTTACCAGCTTCAACAAGCTCCATGAAAGTATCAGGGACCATGACCGAGAGATTGAAATTGCTCAGATCTCCTTCAATATGCTTTGCCCTGATGAAAGAAAGAATATCGTTATGGGAAACTTCAAGAATTCCCATATTGGCCCCTCTGCGCCTTCCGTACTGCTTTACGATCTCAGTTGCCTCATTAAAAAGTCTCATTACGGCTATTGGGCCGCTCGCCGCGTTATCCCCACAGGAGCCGGGAGAACCTCTAGGGCAGATTTTTGAAAAATCAAACCCTGTTCCTCCCCCGGTTTTCTGGATCAGGGCAGCGATTTTAATTGAGTTAAAGATCTCCTCAACCCCTTCCTCCACAGGAATCACAAAACAGGCTGCAAGCTGTCCTAATTCAGTACCTGCATTCATGAGTGTGGGTGAGCTTGGAAGGAAAAGCTTTCTAACCATGAGGTCTTTAAATTTCAGATATTCTTCCTCAGTTGTTGCAATTGCTTTTGCAACTCTCTCACAGATGTCCTTCCAATCCTTTTCCCCCTCACGCAGATATCTGGCTTTAAGGGTTTCACTGGCCAGAAAATCAAATTCTTCTTCTGTCTCCCACACAAAATCTGTTCCCCTGTGAACATTCAGTCGACATCAGTTTCTGCTAAAAGAAGTTATATCTTTATTAGACGGGCTTTTTTATCATTCTATCTGAAAACGTGATCAGAACTTATGATTCGAAAGAATAGTTCGGTTTGAAAGAGTAGCTCAGAATGAACTCACAGAGATAATAATATTATAACAAGGATATGATTAGACTAAAAATAATTAATAAGTATGTAAAAAGGTAAAGGATCGGAGAACAGGAAAAAGTAAAAAGTAAAAAAATAGATAGAAACCTAAAAGATAGGGATTACCCTGAAGTGTAAGAAGGCTCAGACCAGTTCAGCCTTTATAATTTTCACTTCATTTTTCGGGCGGTCCTGACGGTCGGTTTTCAATTTTCCGATAGAATCCACAACATCCATGCCTTCTACAACCTTCCCAAAAACAGGGTGCATTTTGTCGAGATAATTGTTATTAACAAGGTTAATAAAAAACTGACTGCCTCCGGTATTCGGGCCTGCGTTTGCCATGGAGAGAGTGCCCCTAGCATTCCGGTTATTCTTCGTGAACTCATCTGGAATCTCATAGCCTGGCCCACCCATACCTGTACCTGTTGGATCTCCTCCCTGGATCATGAAGTTGTCAATAACTCTGTGGAAAATAACCCCGTCGTAAAAACCTTTCTCCACAAGTTTTGCAAAATTTCCTGCCGTAATTGGCATGTCCTCAAAAAGCTCGATTGTTATTTCACCCATATTGGTATGTAGAGCTACTTTTTTTCCCTTCCATATAGCCATTGCTTTTCCTCTACCAATCTTTTAGTCTTATTTTTACGTTTGCCGGTCTTTTGTCGGCATTTTGTGCATTCTATGCTCGCTTTGCATGTAAATGCTTCGCCAGCATAATGGCGGCTCTCCAGTCCCGCAAACCTTTGAGAAAATGCTTGCTCACAAACGCAAACCTTTTGAGAAAAGGTTTGATCGAAAACCCTGGCAACGGCGTGATCACAACCCTTTTGAAAAAAGGCTTGACCGAAAACGGTGGGATTAATTTTAAGAGACTTATCCCCAAACCCTATCGGCGTGATCAACCGGCGCAACGGTTGCGGCCCAACGGTTGCAGTACAGCGATTGCAGTACGGCAGGTTGCAGGTATTGTTTCCCATAGAGAAAGAGAGTTTGACATAAATTATTAAATTCGAAACTATAATAGAATAAATTCACAATGCATAAATAACTAGTAATAAATCATTTATTATTGAGTGGTATCTGGAGGCTGGTTATACCCTCCGTGAATACTGTACTTACCCCAAACAATATTATAAGTTTTTAAGTTCCGACTATTCCAAATGCTCTCCTGAAACCGCTCAATGCCTTTTTTATGCTCAATAGTTTCTTACGCCTTTATGCCTGATAATTTTTCTAAAAATTACTCAAATCAGGTGTTCTGCCTAGCGTTCTGCCTGGCAGCACCTGAAGGTTCTAGTGCCTGTAGCTTTCAGATATCTATTCTTAAATTCCAATAATTTCGTAGACTTTTTCAATGTCAAGGTTCTGTTCAACTACGTTTGCAAGTTCTTCGTAGGCTTCGTTTTCGGTCATGACATTTTCAGGCCTGTACATAAGTCCTTTTTTCTCGTAGAGGTATCGCATAAGGGCATCTCTTAGATTTTTATTGTCAAAGAGCCCGTGCAGGTAAGTGCCAATTACCAGGCCGGTCTCGTCAATTGCACCATCGTCCCCGAAAATGTTTTGGCAGGTGTTTATATCCAGGGAGTTGGTTACACCCATATGGATTTCATATCCTTTTATGTCATCTCCGTCTATGGGAGCAAGTATAGGGCCGTAAGCGTTCACTTTTTTCGTGACCTGGATTGTTCTCTTTTTATATTCTCCGAACTTTGTTCCTATATCCAGAAGTCCCAGGCCTTCAAATTCGGCTTCTACTCCATTTTCTACTCCGGAATCATAAATAGTCCTGCCAAGCATCTGGTAGCCGCCGCAGATCCCGAAAATTGGGACTTTTCCCTTAAAAGCCTGAATTTTCCCAGCCATACCGCTTGCTTTAAGGTCAAGCAGGTCGTTTATCGTATTCTTTGTGCCCGGGATCATGATTGCATCCGGAGTTCCAAGGTCTCCGTCAAGATCTACGTAGCGGATTTTAGCAAGTCTTTCCAGGGGCTCGAAGTCTGTAAAGTTCGAGATCCTTGGCAGGCGGATAACTGCAATCTCTATTTCGTTTTCGCTTTTTTCGCCTTCTTTATCTTCGAGCGAGACCGAATCTTCCGAGGGGATATTAAGCTTGAAATAAGGAAGGACTCCAAGTACAGGAATTCCTGTCATTTCTTCGAGCTGCTTCAGGCCTGGCTTCAGGATTTCCAGGTCGCCTCTGAATTTATTGATTATTAATCCCTTGACATTTTTCCGTACATCCTCAGGAAGAAGCGCAATTGTGCCATAAAGGCTTGCAAAAACACCCCCTCTCTCTATATCTCCAACAAGGATTATGGGAGCTTGCGTAAGCCTTGCAGTGCCAATATTTACAATATCCCTTTCGTAGAGATTAATTTCGGCAGCTCCTCCAGCTCCTTCCATGACAATAATATCGTGTTCCTTGCAAAGCCTTTCAAGAGCTCCTTCAAGGACTTCATTCATTTCTGCAATGGAATCGTAATACTGGCCTGCGCTCCTGTCAGCATAAGGTTCTCCCAGCAAAATTATCTGGGAAACGCAGTCTCCTTTAGGTTTTAGAAGGACAGGATTCATATCAGCAGTGGGCTCGGTGCCTGCGGCTTTTGCCTGGATTGCCTGGGCAATTCCGATTTCTTTTCCGTCCTTTGTGATCCAGGAATTCAGACTCATGTTCTGAGCCTTGAAGGGGGCAACCCTGTATTTCCTCGACAGGATCCTGCATATGGCAGTCACGACTGAACTTTTCCCAACATGGGAGGCGGTTCCCAGGATCAAGACGCTTTTCTTTTCCATTTTTACCACACCTTCTGCTCGAACAGTTATTTTTAGCACTTACTTTTGTAATTTCAATTAATTAGCCATTGTTTTTTCCTGAGTATGTAAATCAAGTAAACTTGATTATCTTTAATATTTATCCTTTTATACTTCAACTAAAGAATAAATACTTTCGGATTCACTGCAGGTTTTGTTTATTTCCTTTAAAAAACTGGCCTGATTTTATCTTTTCTCTAAACCGGGAAAATTGTCCTTTTATCCGGTTACATTTCTTTTAAATCTGGTTACATTTCTTTTAAATAACATCAAAACAATCTTTTTGGTAAACAAATCAGGGAAAAAGACAATGAAAGCTGTGTTTTTCTTATTTATTTTATTTATTATTTTAGCTCCTCCAGCGTTTGCAGCAGATAGCTCTCCTGCTGGAGAAGCGAATACGGCTAACATAGCCGAGCTTTATAGCAACCTCGAGTCCTTTGATGTGACTCTTTACTCCACCCAGCCTAAGGAAAACCTAAGCCTTGAAGTGTTTCTTATAAGTTCCAAAGGAACGCGTGAGAAGACACTTGACAGGCAGGAATTTTTATTCAGCAGTCTTCCAGCAAATATCAGAGTTACGAAGGTTGGTTTCTGGAAGGTCAGCAATCCTGAACGTGGAGCTTATAAGCTAAAGGCCAGGCTTCTTGAGGAGGAGCGAGTTCTCTCAGAGGCTGAATATAACTTTGCTTACGGCAGCAACTCTGCATCAAGGCTTCTTGTCAATGACCTGGTTCCTAACTCCCAGGGAATTAGTGTTGCGCTTTCTCCAAAAGAAGCCTCTCTTTTTGATATCGAATATATGCTTGTAAATGGCTCGGATGTGGTTTATACAACAAAAGCTGAAAAACAGTCGCTTACCAGTGTTCCAGATGTTTTTTCCGCTCCCTGGGGCACGCTTCTTGAAAATAATAAGGAATATGTAGGCAGGATCAAGATTAAGATTTATTCTCCTGAAAGGGAGGTTATAAGCTCAACCGAGTGGTTTACTGCCAGAGACAATGCCGAGATTACCGATATCTATAAAGATGAAACCGGCGCGAGTGCAACGGTTTTCGGACGTTCCCAGGTGCCCTTTGAAGGAGATCTTGTTTTCTCTGTATATGAATTGACTGGGACTATTGGAAACAGAAATTCCGGCTTAGTAGAATCTACCCGAGTAAGAGTTCCAGTACTTTTGAACAACGACGACGAGACCGTTGAAGTTGCATGGAAACAGAAGCTTTCGGAAGGAGTTTACAGACTTGAGATCGAGCTTCTGGGAAACGATGATGATGTTATTGAGCGCAGGGAAAATATAATCGAGTCTAGTCTTTCTCCGGTTTCAAATGTGAGCCAGAAAAACAATACTGATATCGGAATAGTAACTCCAGGAGAGGACGGTGAAAATGGCATTCCTGGCTTTCTTTCAATTGCAGGAATTACAGGGTTTATTGCTGTGTCGTTTTTTTTGAGGAAAACTCGAAGGTGAATCCTGTAATTTCACTTTCGTGGTAATTTGAAGTTCGTATCCGTACGCCAATGTCAATGTATACAATACAATACAAAATAAAGTTCAAAGAAACTTGTGCTCAAAGAACATAAAGCTCAAAGAAACGTAAAACACAAAGAGAATCTTAAAATTAAAGGTAACAGGAAAACCCTGGAAACCGAGCTGTGAACCCATGCGCTACGAACTCTTCATTTCGCTCAGGCAGATTCGGGCAAGAAAATTTCAGACAATTCTTTCAGTTGGAGCTATTGCTCTTGCCGTGATGGTACTTACCGTTTCCCAGGCGCTTATGGTTGGTTTTACGGGCGAGCTCTATAACACTACCGTAAATAAACTTCCGCATGTCTCAGTATCGCCACAGGAAGGTGAAGATTATATTTACCTTTACAGGACCCTTATTGACGAGATCGATAAAATCGAGGAGGTTTCCGCAGTTTCTCCCTTTTTTACTGGAGAAGCTTCTTTCAGGTTCAAGACAAATTCTCTTAATGTCGAGCTGAAAGGCGTTCTGCCTCTACAGGAAAATAATATCAGCGCTATTGAAGCCGATATGGTGGAAGGAGACTTCAGGGAACTTGAATATTCGCGAAACACCGTGGTAATTGGCTCGAAGCTGGCAGATAAACTTGAAGTGAAACTTGGCGACTCGGTTGATGTGTCTTTTCCTAATGCGAATCCTCTTTCCTTGAGGGTTGTCGGGATCTTTCATACCGGCTCTCCTCTGGACGAATCATTGACTTATACTTCCCTGGATACCGCTCAGAAGTTCTACAATGTTCCGGACGTAATCAACGGTCTTTCTGTCAGGCTTGAGAATTTTAACAGGGATAGAGAAGTTGCTGCCGAGATCAAAAAAACAGGCTATAAGGCAAAAGGCTGGACTGAAACCAATCCTGAAATCCTTAGGACGATTGCAATTGAAAATACATCTAATATTGTCGTGCTTGGTCTTATTGTCGTAATCGCTTCTTT
>ENA-UOOK01006265-UOOK01006265.1-fermentation-metagenome-genome-assembly--contig:-NODE-6265-length-11481-cov-3.464379_pt1 | contig 11481 bp, 9 predicted proteins | sample MGYA00245777_ERZ724023 | MGnify/ENA primary metagenome ERZ724023 (study PRJEB28704, sample SAMN03018312) | fermentation metagenome | biome: anthropogenic terrestrial biome; feature: soil; material... | reverse complement strand
GTGGAGCTTTAGGATATATAATTCCCGATGTGATGTATGCGAAAAATCGCATCATCGTTACCGATAATTTAGTTGAAAAACTTGACTATATCGAAATCGATGAAAAATACATTGACTTTGTTATAGCTGTGGATTCGATTGGAGATGCTGAAGGAATTGTATCAGGAACGACTAATATCACAAGAGATCCCCTAGGATTAAAAATAGCCCGCGATACGGCGATTCTATTAAATGAATTAGGATATCTTAAAAATGGTTTTAGTATGCAAACCGGTGCTGGTGGAACTTCACTTGCTGTCACAGCTGAAGTAAAGAAAATAATGATAGAAAAAGGTATTAAAGCTTCATTTGCTTCAGGTGGAATTACTGGGTTTTTTGTTGAAATGTTAGAAGAAGGACTAATTGAAGATTTATATGATGTTCAATGCTTTGATTTAAAAGCAGTCAAAAGTTATTCTAAATTTAATCACCATGGAATGTCTTCATCAGTATATGCCAATCCATATGATCCAAAAGTAATTGTGGATGGCCTTGATTTTGTTATTCTTGGAGCAACTGAAATTGATATTGATTTCAATGTCAATGTAACAACATCTTCAATGGGTGATATAATTGGTGGATCTGGAGGCCATGCGGACGCTGCTAATGGGGCCGACCTTACAATCATTACAACAAACCTTTTAAAATCACGATTACCGATTATTCAAGAACAAGTAACAACGATTACAACTCCGGGAGAAGATGTCGATGTTCTTGTTACGGAAAGAGGAATTGCAATAAATCCAAGAAGAAAAGATCTTCTTGAAAAACTAAAAAATACAAAACTAAATATTGTTCCAATCACAGAACTGCTAAAAATAGCTCATAGTATTGCAGGAGTACCTAAAAAACGCGTTCAAGAAAATAAAATCATTGGCGTTGTTCGTTACCGCGATGGAACAATAATCGATTCGCTATATCAAAAATGAATGAAATTCTAAAAGCAAGGGAAAGACGATACCACTTAATTCAATCAAAAGACTTTTCAAAATATCAAGTAATTGTCATTAAAGCTAATATACCTGGACCAAACAAGAATATTAAAGAAGCATATCTTTTAATTAAGATCTTTAAAAATATTGTTGCAAAAGAGATTAAATTAGTTGATTTAAATTATGTTGATGAGAGTGATGGACCTTATTATTTATTAGTAATTCATCCCCTTAAAGATTTGAAATTAAAATTAATTGATATCGAAAACAACCATCCATTAGGAAGGTTAATTGATTTAGATTTGTTCATTAATGCAAGCAAAAGCGTTAGTCGTAATGAACTAGGAATTAGCAGCCGTAAATGTTTAATTTGTAATCGTGATGCAATTCTTTGTAGCCGTGGGCAAATTCATTCTTATGTTGAAATAATTAAAGAAATTGAAAATAAAGTTGAATCCTATTTAGAAACCACCTTTAACGAAAAACTTAAAGAAGCAATTTATTTAGAATTGAATATGGATTTTAAATTCGGTCTAGTTACACCAACTAGTTCAGGAAGTCATAGTGATATGAATTATCATTTAATGGCAAAATCGATTGATGCAATTTTACCATATTTAGTAAAAATGGCAATGGTCGGTTATCATAAAGAACTAGAAGGAGCATATGAAGAAGCAATAACAATCGGTATAGATGCTGAAAAAGCAATGCTAGCAGTAACAAATAATATTAATACATATAAGGGATTAATCTTTATTCTAGGATTAGCTTCCCTATCGATGGGGTATGCCTTGAGTAATAATCAAGGGTACGCCCATCTATATACAAATATACAAGCGATTTCAAAGGATATCTTTAAAAAGGAAATAAATAAAAGCTTTGGTAAATATGCTTATCTTGAATATGGTTTTACTGGAGCTAGGGGAGAAGCCCATTCAGGCTTATTTACAGTAGCAAAACTTGTAGAGTTCTTTGAATTCAATGGCATTACCTCAAACTCTCTACATATGGGTTTGATAAAAGCAATTGCCATAAGTAATGATTCAGTCCTTTTAAAACGTGCAGGATCAATGGAAAAATATCAATATTTTAAAAATCTAATAATTAGTATTCAAGAATATAATATCGAAGAAATTAAAGTTGTAACAAGGGAGTGCATTAATAATAATATTAGTTGCGGTGGCGCAGCTGATATCCTTATTACCGCATTGTTCATATATAATTGTAAGAAAATATTCTGGTAACTTAATCATGGAGGAGAAAAAAATGATAATCGGAATTCCAAAAGAAATAATGAAGGGTGAGAACCGTGTTTCGGGATCACCAGAAACAGTAAAGAAAATGGTGGCTGACGGTTTAACAGTTTTAGTTGAAGTGGGCTCAGGCGTAGGATCACATTTCTATGATGAAGACTATGCAGCAGCAGGAGCAGAAATTATTAGTAATGTTGAAGAAATCTTTAATCGTGCAGATGTTATTTTAAAGGTTAAAGAACCGCAATTTAATAATGCTTTAAATAAACATGAAGCTGATATGCTTCACCGAGGCCAATACTTAATTACCTTTATTCACCCAGCAACACCTTCTAACCATCCAATGGTAAGAAAACTTGCTGAAAACGGAGTTATAAGTTTAACTCTCGATGGAGTTCCACGAATCAGTCGTGCGCAATCTATGGATGCTCTTTCTTCAATGAGCACATGTGCAGGATATAAAGGAATGATGATGGCAATTAATGATATTCCTAAATTTGCTCCATTAATTGGAACAGCTGTCGGAATGATTAAACCAGCAACAGTATTTGTTATTGGTGTTGGGGTAGCTGGATTAAGGGCAATCGCAACCGCAAAGAGTATTGGAGCAGTTGTTTATGCAGCAGATATTCGCCCAGAAGCAGTAGAACAAGCTAAGAGCCTAGGAGCAAAAATTATTGAAACAGGAGTACCTGGAGAAATTGCTGTTAGTGCTGATGGCAAACATGCAAACCATTTATCAGATAAATGGTTAGAAATTGAAAGAAACAATTTTAAAGAAATTGTCGCTAAATCCGATATCGTATTTCTTTCAGCGTTACTTCTTGGCCATGTAGCACCAATTCTTTTAACAGAAGAAATGGTTAAATCAATGCAACCAGGATCTGTTATTGTTGATATATCAATTGACCAAGGTGGAAACTGTGACATAACAACTCCAGGTATAAGTGAAGTAAAACATGGAGTAAACATTATGGGAATTAAAAACATTCCAGGAATGTTGGCGACAAGTTCAACTGATATGTTCTCAAAGAATATTTACAATCTCTTGAAGTTCTTAACTAAAGACGGAAAAATTAACCTTGATTTGAATGATGAAATCATTGCTTCAATCCTTGTTACTAAAGATGGTCAAATTGTCCATGAAGGTACAAAAGAAGCAATGGGTCTTAATTAGGAGGCGTAATGGAATTATTACAATATATTCTTTTAGGAGTCTTTCTACTTTCCACGATAGTTGGATATTTCTTAATTAACAATGTTCCTAGTCTATTGCATACACCACTGATGTCAGGAATGAATGCTTTATCGGGAATAACAATTATTGGTGCAATTCTTTCAACGGCAGCAGCTGTAACAACTGATTATGAGATTGTTGGATATATATTTGGCTCACTTGCCATAATATTTGCAATGATTAATGTCGTTGGCGGCTTTGCTGTAACTGATAAAATGCTGAAGATGTTTACAACTAAAGGTGACAAAGATGAATAATATATTTCTATTCTTTGGATTATCTGATCAAGTTAGTAATGTTATAAACTATGTTATTAGTGGTTTATTAATTCTCTTAGTATTAATTGGAATTCAATTAATGAGTAAAGTAAAAACAGCAAAGCACGGTAATAGATTAAGTGGTCTTGCAATGCTATTTGCCATTATTGTTACTTTAATTAATGTGGAAATATTTACGATTAATAATTTCTGGATAATATTCCTTGCGATTCTTATAGGGTTAGTAATAGGCTTGATTTGGGCACATCGTGTTAAAATGATACAAATGCCACAACTAGTAGCTGTATTGAATGGCATAGGTGGAGCTGCTTCAGCGATTGTTGGAGGGTTTGCACTTTTAGGAATTGGGGCAGGAACTGATTATTTTAGTACAGTTACTTCAATTCTAGCTGTAATCATTGGAATGATTACTTTAACTGGAAGCTTAGTAGCTGGTGGTAAATTACATGGAGTAATTAAATCAAAACCAGTCGTCCTTCCTTTTAATAAACTCATTACCGCTATATTAATCATTTTAATGTTTGCTGTTATTGCTGATGGAATTGTTGGAATAATTGAAGATAAATTAATCTTATTAATTATAACTATCATTGTTTCTTCTCTATTTGGTATTACCTTTACAATCCGCGTTGGTGGAGCTGATATGCCAATTACCATTTCACTATTAAATAGTTTAAGTGGAGTTGCCGGAGCAATTGCTGGACTAGCAATAGGTGATGTATTATTAGTTTCAATTGGTGGAATTATTGGAGCATCTGGATTATTGTTAACACAAGTAATGTGTAAAGCAATGAATAAGAATCTTCTTGATATCCTTCTTGGCAAAACAACAGTGAATAGAAAAAAAGAAATTGTTGAAACGAAAGAAGTAATTGATAATGAACCAATGGAAGAAATGGATCAAGTTGCAGTTTTAAAAACAGCAAAAAATGTTATTATTGTTCCAGGGTATGGAATGGCAATAGCTCAAGCACAGCATTTAGTAAAAACTCTTGCTGACAAATTAATTGCAAATGGAGCAAATGTGAAATATGCAGTACATCCAGTTGCAGGAAGAATGCCTGGACATATGAATGTGCTTTTAAGTGAAGCTAATGTCGATTATGATGATCTATATGAAATGGATGATATTAACCCAGAATTTGAAAAAGCCGATGTTACAATCGTCATCGGAGCAAATGATGTGTTAAACCCTGCTGCAAGAAATGCAGAAGGAACACCAATATATGGAATGCCAATTTTAAATGTAGATAAATGTAAGAAAATTATTATTTTTAACTATGATTTAAAACCTGGATATGCAGGTGTTGATAATCCGATATACCGACGTAAGCATGGATTAGGATTAAACCTAGGAAATGCTGCTGACACATTAGCGGATATCCTTACAAAACTATAAGAAAAGGCGGGTTTACTTTGTAAATCCGCTTTATTTATTTTTTAAATTATAATAATAGTATAGAAGTAAATATTAAATAATGTTATAATATTATAGGTGAGAAAAAATGGAAAACAATACAATAAGAAACAAGAGGAAATCTATTTTATTCAACAGTTTAAATATAATAATAATATTTTTTTCTTTATATTTATTTATTAAAGGTTCAGCAAAGGATTATTGGTTAATAATAGTATTAATTCCGATACCAATTCTTGCAATTATTTTTAGTATTATAAATGGGAAAAATAATATTGGAAAGAATGTAACAACATTATCAGTTATTTCTCTAATATTAATTATTGTTGCTATTTTCTTTTTTGCTTTTTATAAATCACATGAAAGAAAAGATTATGCATTAGTTAGTCGAATCGAAAATGTAATATCTTTTGAACTCCCTGATAGTGGAAGTATTATTACAAATGATTTTACAGATAGAGATCCTGAAAAGCGTCGATATAAAACTTTGAGTAAAGTTGAATTCAATATTGAAAGCCAAATTCAATCTTTAGAAGAACGAATCGCAAATAGCAATTTATGGGTCAACGATATGACAAAAGAAATGAAAGCAATTATTCCTTATTATTTAATTACAGAAGGAAATAATTATTTGTTATATAATGTGGAAAAAGAAACTTATAATGAAGAGTCTCCAGCAGGAGCTTATAATATGATTCTAATTTACTATTTTGGCGATGGAGAGATGTCAATAGTAGAATATGAAATTGAAACAGGGGAGTAAGATATTAAATGATTAGATTAGCAAAAGTCACTGATATCGAGGGAATATTAGCAGTAGCAAATGATGCCATTGCCAATCTAAAAGCAGATAATGTTAATCAATGGCAGAATGGTTATCCAAATCGAGAAGTATTTTTAAATGATATTAAAAATCAAACTTTATTTGTTTATGATGATAACGGAATACAGGGAATATGTAATCTAAGTCTCGAAAGAGATCCATCATATGACATAATTGAAAATGGTGCATGGATTACTAATGGCAATTACTTAGTAATTCATCGGATTGCTGTTTCAAAAAAGGCTATTGGAATTGGTGTTGCTAAACAATTATTTGAATTTGCGATTGATTATGGACAAAACAACAATGTTCGAAGTATAAGAATTGATACCCATAGGGATAATAAAAGAATGATGGGAATACTTAGAAAAGTTGGCTTTATTAAATGCGGGATTATTCACCTAATTAACTACAATGATGGTGATAATAGTCGGGATGCTTATGAGCTTTTAATTGATAAGCGATAGTATCTAAATGTATAAAATAAATATAGAGGACAAATAATAAAATGTAGAGTTTTGAAACATATATTTACAATTTCTATATATTTCATTACAAAAAGTTGACAAATGATGGAAGATTTGTTAAAATAAATATGGCTATAAAGCCAAGTAAGATAAAGCTTAGGAGGAACCATGAAAAAGTATTTAGTCTTATTATTATTGTTTTTAGGTTTATTCGTTCTTGCGGGATGTAAAAAAGACACTTACACCATCGCTCTTATTACAGATTTAGGAAATATTGATGACCAATCATTTAACCAAGGTGCTTGGGAAGGTATTAAAGCTTATGTAGATGGCGTAAAAGAAGATAAGCCAACTTATAAGTATTATCAACCAGCAGAAGGCACTGATGATGCATATCTTGCTTCAATCGACCTAGCTGTACAAAACGGTGCAAAAGTTGTCGTTACTCCAGGATATTTATTTGAAACAGCAGTAAATCTTGGTCAAACAAAATACCCAGATGTTAAGTTTATTATTCTTGATGCAAGCCCTACTGGTGCAGAAAATGGAACAATTGAAGATAATACATATTCAATTTTCTATGCAGAAGAACAAGCGGGATATTTAGCTGGTTATGCAATCGTTAAAGATGGATATACAAATCTTGGATTTATGGGTGGAGTAGCAGTTCCAGCCGTAGTAAGATTTGGTCATGGATTTGTTATTGGTGCTGACGCTGCAGCCCAAGAGTTGGAAGTAGAAATTACTATTCAATATCAATATGCAGAAACATTTAATGCATCTATAGATGTAAAAACAAAAGCGGAAACAATGTATAATAGTGGAGTTGAAGTAATATTTGCTTGTGGTGGATCAATTGGTCAATCAGTTATGGCTGCTGCAGGTACTACTAAAAAAGTAATCGGTGTTGACGTTGACCAAAGTGGAAATAACGAAAATGTTATTACTTCAGCAACTAAAGAACTTGGAGCCTCTGTTAAAGATGCATTAACATTATATTTCAATAATGAATGGGAAAAAATCGGTGGTAAATCAGTAATCTTAGATGCTGCACAAGGTGGAGTTGGATTACCAATGGATACTTCAAGATTTGCAACATTTACAAAAGCTGATTATGATGTAGTGTTCAAAAAATTAGTTGATGGCGATATCGTAATCGATGATAAAGCAGATACTAAAGACGTAGCTAATGTAGTAGTGTCAACCTTTACTACTGTTACTAAGAAATAGTATTAGTCGAACATATACAATTGATGATAAGAAAGGGAGCCCCCTTTCTTATTATTCATAAAAGTGATTTTATTTGGAAAGGCTAAATGGTATAAACATGGATTATATAATTGAAATGCTAAATATCACCAAGGAATTTCCCGGGATTATTGCTAATGATAATATCACCCTACAATTACGTAGAGGTGAAATCCATGCATTACTTGGAGAAAACGGAGCAGGTAAATCAACATTAATGTCCGTCCTTTTTGGATTATATCAACCTGAAAATGGTGAAATCCATAAAAATGGAGAATATGTTGAAATTCGAAATCCCAATGATGCCAATGATTTAGGGATTGGAATGGTACACCAACATTTTAAACTTGTCGAAAACTTTACTGTCCTCGATAATATAATTTTAGGCGTTGAACCGACAAAAAATGGTTTTATTGATCGTAAACTAGCAAGGCAAAAAGTTTTAGAATTAAGTGAATCTTATAAACTCTTTATTGATCCTGATAAATTAATTGAAGATATATCAGTCGGAATGCAACAAAGAGTTGAAATTTTAAAAATGCTATATCGTAATAATGAAGTATTAATTTTTGATGAACCAACGGCTGTCTTAACTCCACAAGAAATTGATGAGTTAATGCTAATAATGAAAAACTTTGCAGCTGATGGAAAATCAATAATATTTATTACTCATAAGCTAAATGAAATAATGGCTGTTGCCGATCGTTGTACCGTTCTTCGTAAAGGTAAACTAATGGGTACAGTTGATATTAAAGACTCATCAAAAAAAGAATTATCAAAAATGATGGTGGGTCGTGAAATTGATTTTGAAATTCAAAAAAACCCAGCTAAAATAGGGAAAGTCGTTTTAGATGTTGAAGGGTTAAATGTAATCTCTTCACATACTAAAAAACACTTAGTCGAAGATGTAAGCTTTCAAGTTAGAGCTGGAGAGATTGTTTGTATTGCTGGTATCGAAGGTAATGGACAATCAGAATTAGTATATGCAATTACCGGATTAACGAAAATAAATTCGGGAACCGTAAAAATAAATGATATTGATATAACAAATAAAAGTATTCGATTTCGAAATGATAATGGAATTAGCCATATTCCAGAAGATCGTCATAAATTTGGTTTAGTTTTAGACTATAGTCTTGCAAAGAATTTAGTGTTAAAAAAATACCATAAACCGGAATTTAATAATCATGGATTTATAAATGAAGATGCAATTAATGAATTTGCGGATAAACTAATCGAGCAATATGATGTTCGAAGCGGACAGGGAAGAGTAACAATTACTCGTAGTATGTCCGGTGGTAACCAACAAAAGGCTATTATTGCCCGTGAAGTAAGTCAAGATTCAGATTTGCTAATTTCGATGCAAGCAACCAGAGGGTTGGATGTTGGTGCTATTGATTATATCAATCATCAAATCATTGCGCAAAGAGATAAAGGTAAAGCAGTCCTCATGGTTACATTAGAACTAGATGAAGTAATGACTTTAAGTGACCGCATCTTAGTTATGTATAATGGGAAAATTGTTGCCGATGTCGATCCAAAGAAAACTACAATTGCGGAATTAGGATTATATATGGCCGGGGGAAGTGGGGGTAAGGATAATGAATGATCGAAGAGAAATAACTTTAAAAGATAGAATCATTGACTATTTCAGGATCTTACGTACTAAACAAGGATTTAAAACTTTCACAGCTGTAGCAATGGCAGTCGGAGTTGGGCTATTAGCAGGATTACTGGTTTTAATTGTTGCTAATCCAGGAAAGTCCTTTTTCGGTTTTCTCTATATTTTAATCGGACCATTTGGAGACCGCTCACCAATGATTGGTATTGGCGAAATGTTATATTATACAACGCCAATATTATTTACAGGTTTATCTGTAGGATTTGCTTTTAAAACGGGAATGTTTAATATTGGAGCATCAGGTCAATTCATGGTTGGACAATGTGCTGCTCTATATGTTGCTTTTTATGGTCAATCATTAGGAGCAATTCAATGGGTCGTTGCTGTAATAGCTGGAATTCTAGCTGGGGCATTATGGGGATTCTTTGTTGGTCTCTTTAAAGCCTTATTCAATGTAAATGAAGTAATCACAGCGATTATGTTCAACTATATTGGCTTGAACTTAGTTAATATTTTAGTCCGTGGAAATCCATTAATCTACGACTTAAATAGAGCAAGATCATACAAAATACCAGCAGGTGCTCGTTTACCAGACTTTGGACTTCAATCGATATTTCCAGGTTCAAGTGTTGATATTGGAATTATAATTGCGATTTTAGTTGCTATTATGCTTTATATAGTTCTAAACAAAACAACATTTGGTTATGAACTAAAAGCAGTTGGTTTAAATAAAAATGCTTCACGTTATGCAGGTATAAATGATAAAAAGAGTATTATCCTATCAATGTCAATTGCAGGTGCCTTATCAGGTTTAGGTGGAGCATTACAAATCTTATCGCCTGGAGTAATTACAGCAGGAAAAAGTTTAGGTAAAGAATATACACCTACGGATATTGTTGCTTCAGAAGGATTCAACGGTATTCCTGTTGCCCTTCTAGGATTGTCAAATCCTATCGCAATTATTTTCTCGGCCATATTTGTCACCTATCTTCAAAGAGGTGGGTACTATATGCAATCATTGAACTACCCAATTGAAATCATTGATATAATAATTGCAATAATAATCTACTTCAGTGCTTTTGCGATATTAATGCGTAATATCCTTGCATCAGCGATTTCAAGGAGAAAAGAAAAGAAAGCATTTGAAGATAGTACGATAGATCATCCTGATATAGATAATGGAGGGGCGGTGTAGTATGGATCCATATTTTATAATCCAACAAACAATGTTTTTCGTTATACCATTATTAGTTGTTGCACTTGGAGGAATGTTTTCTGAAAAGAGTGGAATTATTAATATTGGTCTAGAAGGAGTTATGATTGTAGGGGCTTTCACCGGTGTTATCTTTATAAATATAATGCAAACAGCTGGGCTATTTGCATCTGCTCCACAGTTATTATTAATTATTGCCCTTATCCTTTCAGCGATTGTGGGAATGATTTATTCCTCAGCTCTAGCAGTAGCAGCTATTCATTTAAAAGCTGACCAAACAATTATTGGTACAGCATTAAATATGTTTGCACCTGCTGCGGTAATTTTCATTGCAAGAGCAACTTCACCGGACCAAGTAAAACAAGTGTTTTTTAGTCCGGCGGTGTTTAAAATTGATAAAGTACCTTTATTAGGGGATATCCCTATAATAGGTAAAATGTTTTTCCAAAATACATATATTACATTTATTATTGGCATCATAATTTTAATTGCCTCAATTGTTATTTTATATAAGACTAGATTTGGATTACGTTTATCTGCCTGTGGTGAACATCCACAAGCTGCTTCATCAGTTGGTGTAAATGTATACAAGATGCGTTGGGCTGGAGTTTTAATGTCTGGAGCACTAGCGGGTTTAGGAGGATTAATTTATATTGTTCCTACTTCCACAAGTTTTTCAGGAGACGTTGCCGGTTATGGATTCTTAGCGCTTGCCGTTATGATATTTGGGCAATGGAAACCATTTAGAATATTCCTTGCAGCTCTATTCTTCGGATTCTTTAAAGCGTTATCGGCTGCATATGGTGGTATTGATTTTATTACTGATTTAAAAATACCAACAGATATAGCTACATATATCTTTAATCTAATCCCATATCTTGCGACAGTTATTGCCCTTGCCTTTAGCTCACGTAAATCAAGAGCACCAAAAGCTGAGGGTATACCATATGACC
>ENA-UOOK01006264-UOOK01006264.1-fermentation-metagenome-genome-assembly--contig:-NODE-6264-length-11481-cov-4.074392_pt1 | contig 11481 bp, 12 predicted proteins | sample MGYA00245777_ERZ724023 | MGnify/ENA primary metagenome ERZ724023 (study PRJEB28704, sample SAMN03018312) | fermentation metagenome | biome: anthropogenic terrestrial biome; feature: soil; material... | reverse complement strand
CTTGGTAAAAATGTGATGCTATAGTTTAGATATAGAAAAGCAATTTCCTATCTAGCAAGCTTCCACCTGTTATAAAGGAATCTTCACTTATGGAAGTTTGAGTTATATAAAAATAATCAGAAAAAGGAGAGATACTATGAAGAAGAAACCTATAAAAGGCATATTGCACATTGTGCTGGCTATCGCTCTGTTTACTGTGATGCTTCTGCCGGCTTATGCGGCTGACATCAGTGTTGCAGAAGCAAAAGCTCATGCACTGAAAAAGCTTGGATTGTTTAAAGGTGTATCCGATACCGATTTCGACCTTGACAGGGCACCTACCCGGGTCGAAGCAATGGTTATGATGATTCGAACACTGGGCAGGGAAGCGGAAGCACTGGAAATGGGCGGAAAGCATCCATTTACTGATGTACCGGCCTGGGCGGACAAGTACATAGGCTATGCTTATGAAAAGGGGCTGACCAAAGGCGTATCTGCCACAAGCTTCGGCACAGGAAACGCTGGTTCGGATATGTATTTGACTTTCGTTCTCAGAGCCTTGGGTTACAATGACTCGGCCGGGGATTTTTCATGGGATGCGCCGGATTTATTGGCGAAAGCTGTTGGTATCCTTCCTGATGATGTGGATACTGTGAATTTCCTGCGGTCGGATGTGGTTCTGGTTTCCTGGGCTTCTCTGGAGGCAAGGCTTAAAGGCAGCAGCCTGAGCTTGGCTTTTAAATTGATTGAAGAAGGTGTATTTAAAAAGGAAGATTACGGTAAGACATTTGATTATGTTAACGAATCCAAACCCGAAATTTTCACTGCCCATAACTATGAAGCTTTTACACATGCATTATCAGACAGCAAGTATAAGGTAATAGAAATTGATCCCGGGGAAGAACCCATGATTGTCACAGGAGATCATACCATACCGGAGGACGTTACAGTGGTTGTAATCTACGGGAATGATTTCTTTATCGAAGGTACGCTGGTAAACAACGGTACGATCCAGGTCATGGGGGCTGATTCTTTCACGGATGATTTCATCAACTACTCCGTGATGTCGGTGCAGAACGGCGGTAAGGTCATCAATAATGGCAACCTGCGGTTGTGCGCAGCTTCCATCAGAGATAATATTGATCGCGGACCCGTCGGCGGGCAGCTCCGCATTTTTGACGGCTCATTTGAAAATAAAGGGTCGGTATTCCTTGAGAAAGGAATGGTCAATACCCATGGGGGCATGGCAGTAATCGTCGGGGGAACGTTTACCAATGATTCGCTTGTTGTTATGGATGGCTTCTTCCTACGTGTGGATGAAGGCGATTTTACCAACAACAAAGGAGCAGTTATTATAAACAATTCACATATTTATGCTGAAGAAAAAGGTAAATTTACAAACAACGGAACGATAAATGGCGCGGGAGTCAACGAGGATAGTAAAATTATTGAATTCAATGACGAAATACTTGAAGCAAAAATCCGTTTGGCAATGAACAAACCCGAAGGTGAAATTACAGTGGAAGAAGCAGCGGAGATTACTTCACTGGATTTAAGCAACGAGAGTTTTGATGATATGAACAGCTTGAATGGAGGCATCCGGAATATCGGTGCACTGCAGTATTTCATCAACCTGAAAGAGCTGAACCTGTCATTCAATAGCATTTCGGATTTTTCGCCGCTGGCGGGTCTGACAAAATTAGAGGTTTTGGGCTTCGCAGGTGTTCGAGTCAAGGATTTGTCTCCTTTAAAGAACCTTACGAATATGACCAACCTTGCTTTTAGTTGGAACTATGCACCTGATCAAGGGTTTGATGGATATGAAAACCTTGATTTTATGTCGGATATGAAAAACCTTGAGATATTTGAGGCAAGAGGCGTAGGTTTAAAGGATATTTCGGCGATTACAAATTTAACTAAGCTATGGAGCGTGTACCTGTCAGATAATCAAATTTCAGATATAAGCCCGCTTGCAAACCTGACCAACCTGAGAGAACTGTGTCTGAGCAACAATCCGATAACGGATTACAGCCCTATTAAGGATATTTACGAGCAGCTTGAAGGCAAGGACTTCGAAATAAAATAAACTTAAATTAATTACCATACAAATAACTGTGACCCAAATAAAAGGGCACTGCCTGATGCGATCTGCCGATCACATCAGGCAGTATGTTTATGGGAGCCGTTTTATGAGGTTTTAGCTCAGAATATAGCTATATAGCTCAAATAATTTCCTGCTTCAATACATCAATAATATTCTCTTTCTTTATTCTGGTACCGGAGTACAGCATGGCTATGCCAACGATTACAAAGACCGATACTACGGCAATGCAAACATCTGTCCACGGCAGGGAAAACATAAAGCTGAACTTCATCTGAAGAGTTTTGTGAATAAAATACATTACGGCAAAGCTTACAGGTATACCAAAAAGCACTGCTTTCTGTCCATTAAACGGCGAGACTTATGTTCATTGGTACGACTGCATTACAGATTATATCCTATAACAGCAAAGAGCGAGAAGTTTTTAAGCTTCTCGTTCTTTGTATGATGTTTACTGTTTCCATCCTTTATAAAGCTCTGCTATGACTTGCTCTATCGGTGCTTTTTTGATTTCCACATCTTTAATACCGTTTGTTTCGGATAAGCTCTTTAATAACGACTTAATAGGTGTTTTTTCAAGATCTATTTCAAATTCAAAAATACCGTTTTCACCTGACAGAAGCTGTGCATTTTCCAAGATTGGCGTTTTTCCGTCGGTGGTTATAATAAACCTTGTAAGATTTCCCGTGGCATCACGCAACCCGCCAAAGCCGCCGTCATACACAATTTTTCCGTTCGCTACCATCATAATCCGTTGTGCCATTTCTTCAAGGTCATCCATATCGTGACTTGTAACCATGATAGTTACGCTATTTTCACGGTTGATTTTTTTGAGGAAATCAATCATTTGCCGTTTTGCAACAACATCAAGCCCAAGCGTCGGTTCATCAAGCAATATAAGCTCCGGCGAGTGTAGCAACATCATGGCAAGGTCAGCCCTCATGCGTTGCCCAAGGGATAATTCGCGAGCAAAGGTTTTCATCAAATCTTGAATATCCAGTAGATCAATAACCATTTCAAGAGTGCGCCTATATACGTCATCCGGAATATCCCATACAACCTTTTTCCACTCAAAGCTCTGCGAAACAGGATGATCCCACCAAAGCTCCGTACGGTTGCCAAACAGCACGCCAAGCCGTGACATTATGGCGATTCGATCTTTTTCCGGCGACATACCTAAAACTGAAATATTGCCTTCGGTCGGCTGAAGCATCCCGGAAAGCAGCTTCATGGTTGTGCTCTTGCCAGCGCCATTCGGTCCGGCGTAAGCGACAAATTCGCCGCGTGTTACGGAAAAAGAAACATCGTCCAGCGCGGTTATAATCTTTTTGTGCGGGTGTAGCAGGTTTTTTATAAGTCCCTTTCCTGCATTTTCGCGCTGCCATTGTGTAAATATTTTTGTGACATGATCGAGTTTAATTGCGGTGTCCGCCTGCATGATAGCGGTTGATTCCTTTTTTAACATAGTATTTAAATCCTTTCTTGAAAAAGTAAGCGGCAGTGAGAGAAAGAAACACTGCGAAAATAATCGGGTAAATATTTGAGAGAATAGGCGTCTTGCCAAGTATAATCAATGTCGGCAACCATGCTATTAACCCAGCCGGAAATATAGTCAACAGCGGCAATTTCATATAGTTCGGCATGCCCGAAAGCGGAAATGTCGCTGTGTATTCTACGCTGTATCTTACTGTGCTTGAAATCTCCTCGCATTGCACGGGAGCATAAAACGCTAAACTTGAAACGAGATATGAAAGTCCAACGATAATGATCATGCTAATGATAATGTTCCCGATTAACAGAAATATCCACCACCACGGAAGCACGACAGTTAAATGCGGCACAGCAAAACACATTAGAATAACGCCCGAAATGAATCGCCCTGAACAGGTAAACGGGAGAAATCCTGCAAGCATTTGAATACTATAAGGGAGTGGCATAATAAACATATGCTCCCATTGTCCACGCCCTATAATCCTACTTGGGAATGATGCGTTTCCGTGGTCAAATATGCTTATTGTACCGTTCACGATACCGCCGTAAGCGAGCATGAACAAAATCTCATACTTACCAAGACCACCGATACCGTCAAATTTCCACGCAAGCAGGAATATTCCGGATATTGCTGAAATGTCTGCACATATATCTGAGATTAACGCCACAATCATAAATTTTGTGTCACGCAGAAGAGCGCCCAAATCCATTTTTGCGTATATTGTCAAAAGCCCTAAATAACGCTTTAATGTAATATTACCCACCGAAGCTCACCATCCTTTCCCGTGATTTTTTGAACCATATTACAGTTATTGTCCAAATAATTATGTTCCAAAAGATTTGAGCAAGGATTATTTGCATAGGATCTGCCGAGCCAACATAAAGCGATAATGTTGCGCCTCCTAAACTGCCGAACAGTTGAAATACCATCCATTTTTCCATCCCAAAGGGCAGTATTTTAAATGGAATTACCGTGCCCGAAAAGAACGAAACTATCGCTGAGCGAATAACCCACATCAGCCACACGACATTTTTAAGGCGCAAGGTGATACAAAAAAACAAAAATTCAAAAGCAAAGCCAAGCGATGCACATAATATCAGCGATGGAATCACCCACGGCGTTTGCGGAATGATCCCAATTCCGAATAGTGGTGCAATTAACGCCATTGGAAGTGAAAACATCAGAAGCGTCGGAACCCATTCGCCGACAGTGCGCGATATAACCTGACCAAAAACAGACATAGGTCGGGTAAATAGAATCGCACATTTACCGGCAGAATCCCAATCGTTTATAAAGGTATCGACAATCAAAATATTTGCAAGCAAAGCATTTATATAGGTATAACTCAGTAATTGATTCAAAGTCATTCCTGAGTCAGCACCGCCTGATGTAATGATGCGCCATATGAACATCAATGGCACAAGGTAGATAATCTTAGTGATTATTTGCGGAAACATATACACAATTCCACCGTTGGTTTGGGTTTGTAAAGCGATCTGCGCGGTTTTAATATACTTACTTATAGTCATAGAAAAACTCCTTTATATTTGGGCATAAAAATACCCCATGCAGACAGTTTTGACTGCACGAGGTTACCAAACATAAATGAGCAGTTCCTCTCGCGACGAGGATTATTAAGCTGCTATATCATGTGGTGACAGGCATTCAAAACAATCTGTTTTCTGAATTTGGGCAGAATAACCCCTTTGAAGTCCCATAAAAGCTGTTTGAATAGGACAAATGATAGCCAAATGGGCAGACTCGTCCCTTGTATTGGCAAAATCCTGTGAAAGCTGATGGTTTGCTCTTGCCAAAAGGGCGCAGTTATACCTTGTATTCATTGTTTTGAATGTGTTTTTACGCACAATATCACTTCCGGGAAACAGTTCTTTTGTGAGTGAAAATAAAGATTGCTTCATGCTGGTCACCACCTTTCCTTTAAAATATGTTTTGATTATAGCATATGATAGTGCTTTTTACAATAGAGTATTGTATGTTTCATTCGGTTCATTTAGAAACTCTTGTAAATTCGATTTATATATGTTATGATTCTATCAAACAAATGAATAGAGGCGACACGATGATTAAATAGTTCATTTTCTTAAACAAATACCTTTTGGCAGTCCGGCGATATGTGGGGCTTAGGTTTTGTTGGAATTTGGACTATAATATAATTCGTGTAGCACAAGGGAGTATTCCCTCCGTGTTAAGCTGTATTATTATCCTTTTTCAATAAACAATTGGAGAAGGATTTTTTATTTTATAGAAATGAGGAAAATAATATGAACATAGCGAATAACATTTTGAAAAACAGCTTGAAAAACGTATACTTTTTAACTGGAACTGCCTGCGGAGGCAAAACTACGATGGCAAAGGAATTATCAAAAAAATATGGATTTGTCCATTTTAACGACAACTGGCATGAGGATAATTTTAAGCAATGGCAGTCAATTATCGATGAAAAATATCAGAAAGCCGCATCCCAAAGAGAAACAGTGACCGATTGGGAGGCTTGGTTTGGCAGATCAGTCGAAGAGTTTTTAGCGGATCAAGATAAGTATAACGATGGAGATGAATACTTGGAATTTGCTGTAATCGAGCTTATCAAGTTATCGCAAAACAATAAGGTCATTGCTGATATCTGCGCATCGTTTGAACTGCTGGCGGAACTGACTGATTATAATCATATCGCCTGTCTATTGGCTCCTGCGGAAATGATTATTCGTGATTATTACGACCGAGCCGACCACAAAGAATTTATTGAGTGTATTATGTCATTAAAAGAACCTAAAAAGAAATTGGAAACACAAAATGAATTATTCAGAATCGGAGCGCAAAAGGCTTTTGATGATGTTAAAAAGCACAATTTATTCAGCATCGTCCGCAGCGATGAAAGCACAATTGAGGGTACGCTTAAACTTTTGGAAAATCACTTCAACTTAACGAAATGAGGAAAACATATGAACATCAAGCAAAGAAGATATCAAATCTTAATGGATTTTGAAAAGGTGCATCGCTTTTTAACCGACACCTATAATTTTGAAACTCTGAACAGCTACTTGCTGCCGCAGTATTTTGAATACGCTCATCACTTGCAATGGTTTGATTATATCCGCTCGTACCGCATGGGATTATGGGAAGATGATGGTGAACTTGTCGGTGTTGCTTGTTATGAAATACCTATTGGTACCGTTCATTTACACACAAAACCGGAGTATAGCTTTTTGTTGCTGGAGCTTTTAAAATGGTCGAAACAAGAAATATCCATTTGTGAAAATGATAAACATCTGCTTAATGTATGGATAACCGATAAGGAAAATGAAAAGCAAAATTTGCTGAAAGAAAACGGTTATCAGTTGGTACATACGGAACCGGCAAAGATATTCTGCTATGAAAAAGAATTTGTGGAGCGGAAATTGCCGGAAGGATATCAAATCATAGACAGCACAAACGTTGACCCAGCAAGGCTTGCCAAATGCTTCTGGCTTGGTTTTGACCACAACGAACTGCCGTCGGAGATCAACACCGACGGCAATATACAAATGTTAAACGCGCCACGAGCCGATAAATCTTTAATGACTATCGTTGTTGCACCAAACGGTGAATATGCCTGTGCGCTTGGTATGTGGTTTGATGAACAAAACAAATATGCTTACCTTGAACCTTTAGCAACGGTGCCGGAATATCGAAGAATGGGTCTTGCAACCATTGCGTTAACCGAAGCAATGAAGAAAACAAAAAAGCTTGGCGCAACCTATTGTTTTGGCGGCGGTCGAGAATTTTATACCTGCATTGGTTTTGAAACGACTTGTAATCGTGAATTATGGAAAAAGGAATGGTGATTTTATGAGTATATTTATCGAATCAGAAAGACTTATCTTGCGCGAGTTCACAGAATCCGATGCGGCAGCAGCCAGCTATAACAGTAAACAACCGACGGTCGCACACTTTATGTCTGACATGGTTTTGAATACCGAAGGTGAGGCGTTAAATTGGATTCGCTGGATCAACCATGAAAAATTTGATACATCCATACCGTGTATTGTTTTAGCTGTAGTACTCAAATCAAATCAAAAATGTATTGGTTTGATTGGTGCTGCACCGAAATATGAGCTTGATAATGAAATTGAAATCTTGTTTGAAATTGCCGATGAATATCAAAATCAATGCTATGTGACCGAAGCGGGGAAAGTTATAATCAAATGGGCATTTGAAAACACTCCGGTCAAATATATTGTAGCAATCGTCAAGAATGATAATCATGCGTCAAATCGGGTTATTGAAAAATTGGGCTTTAATTATTCCGGTGAAAAAAGAATTGATTATGATGGGCAAATGACCGATTTTCATTATTACCGGCTTGAAAATTTAAACGAGGAGTAAACGCACATGAGTATATTATTAGAAACAGACCGGTTAATCTTGCGTCAATGGGAAGAATCAGATGAAAAAGCACTTATTAATATTGCAACTAAGGAACACGTCCAACATTGGAATGTCGATTGGGTTGGCTGTAAAGAATGGGCATTAAAGTGGATTCAAGACAGAACGACACGGGGCTATCAAATAAATGATCCGATGAAGCATTTTATGACTTGGGCGATAATTTTGAAGTCGAACAATCAAGTCATTGGCATGATAAACGTTGGTAGTGATGATTTTGATGGAAAAGAAATAGGAATTTGGTATTTTCTTGATATGGATTATGAGAATCATGGGTACATGACTGAAGCAGTAATCGCTTTTTGTAAATTTATTTTTGATTCATATCAATATGATCATTTGAATGCTATTGTCCAACCATTAAACCACTCATCAAATGCTGTAATAAAAAAGACAGGGTTCAAATATGAAAGCACCATTAATAAATTGGTCAATGGTCAAACCAAAGAGCTACCATTCTACTATTATCGTTTGGATAATCCCCGCTCTATTGTTTCTGTCCGCGAACACCCCGAATACCTTGACCGAGCCGTGGATTATTTTTCATCCAAATGGGGTATTGACCGGCAAATATATCATGATTCTATTTCTGACAGCATAACAACAAATAATCCTCTGCCCCGCTGGTATCTGATGTTGGATGGTAACGGTGGTGACGAAGCACCGCATATTATCGGCAGTTTCGGACTGATTGAAAATGATTTTATGGTGCGAAAAGATCTAAAACCATGGCTTTGCGCTTTGTATGTTGAGGAAAGCGAACGCTGCAAGGGGCTGGGTGGCAAGTTGTTAGCACATGGATGCAGTGAAACTCAAAAGCTTGGGTTTGATAAGCTTTATCTTTGCACTGACCATGTGGGTTATTATGAAAAATACAGCTGGCAATTTTTCGGCATGGAAGAAAGCGAGTTTGGCGGTGACACCAGAGTTTATATGATTGAAAGTGAGGACAAATATGACACCTACTAAAAAACAACCGTTATTTATTATTTCAGGAGCAAGCTGTTGAAATTACTCATAAATGGATTTTAAAAAGGAAGTGACTCATGTATAACACGATTGAACGTGACAATGTTTATATAAAGCAATTACTGGATTTTATTTCATCTGCATACAATCTTGAACCAATTTTTATTACTCCAGCCAAACGCGGCTATTTTGGTGAAACGTGGAGGCTTTACACAGCAAATAAAAGCTATTTTCTTAAACTGGATTATTCAAATTTGCATAAAGATATTTACAAGAACAGCTTTCATATTATACAGCATTTGAATGATTATGGCGTCGACTTTATTAGCAGAATCATCAAAACCCAACAAGGCGAGCTATCTTCATGTTTTGATTCTGCGGTGATTGGCATATTTGACTGGATAGATGGCGAAAACATACAGGATGAGCGAACAAAAATACCGGAATATCAGATGCTGGCAAAAGTCTATACAGTACCGACAAAAGAATTATCTATACCGCGTGAAAACTTTTCCACCGAAAGTGCCGATTTGTTTTTTGCTCAATGTGAGAAATTAAACAGCGATTCCGCCGATAAAACAGCAACACAAATATTAGAATTATTTAAACATAATCAAGATAAAATCAACCATCATGCTGAGAGATTAAAGTTGTTTTCGGAACGTTGTAAAACAGATACATCAGACTTCTACATTACTCACGGTGACGCAGGCGGCAATATCATTATGAATAGTGAAAATTTTTATATTGTGGATTGGGACGATCCTATTCTCGCTCCGCCGGAGCGGGATGCTTGGTTTTGCCTGTATTGGGATTGGGCGATGGATACATTCAATAAGGAGATGCAGAAAAATAGTATAAATTATACTCTGCATCCTGAACGGTTGGCTTATTACTGTTATCATATGTTCTTCTGGTATATGACCGAGCATTTAGAAACCTATTTTGAAATTGGCAACCGTGGTGGGGATATGCACGAAAAGCTAATTGATTATTTTAGTGGATGGATTGAGGAAGAATTGAAGTTTGCGGATACCATTAAATAAATACAGCACCACAGGAAATGTTTTCGCACTTTCAATGAACTATACTGAAATCACCGTACGGAAAGGAGGGCATTCATGCAACCGAATGATATTATAAAATCAAGTATTGCTTATATTGAGCAAAATCTTAAAACCGACATTTCGGCAGAAGAATTGGCTTCAATGGCCGGTTATTCTGTCTGGCATTACCAACGTCTTTTCGCTCAGACAACAGGCTTGTCTATTGCGGCGTTCATCGGTAAGCGGCGGCTTGACCGGGCATTGGGTGAAATCGCGGACGGACGCCGTGCTATTGATGTGGCGTTAGAATATGGTTTTGATACTTATGCTGGATTTTATAAAGCGTTTGTGCGGGTGTATGGTGGCTCTCCCAAAAAAACTTTATCAAAAACGGAGGTTTCAGTTATGTACACAGAAAATGATTTGCGAAAAATCCTTGAAATTTGGGATATTCCGCAGAAATTACCAATCCTTGATATTTACATCATGGACGGCTCGAAAGTTTCGGGTAATGTATGGTCAGTAGGTGAAGATTTTATTTTAAAAGCTGGCGAAAAGGAAAGAATGCTAAAAAACTTAAATGTATCAAAAGCGTTGTCAGCACAGGGATTTGCAGCATCTACCCCGATATCGACAAAATCAGGTGCGGAATATCTTGACGACGATAAAATTATCGTGTTGACTCATGGAATCAAGGGCAACCCGCTTCCTAAAGACGACCGCTTCGGTGATAACCGCCGAGAGTTCGGTTTCAAATACGGGGAGAGCATCGCTCGCCTGCACAATGCGCTTGCGGTGATAGAACCTGATATCAAACCGCAGGAACAAAATTTATACACTCATGTTACCAAATGGGCGCTGCCGGAGGTAAAAAAGCAGAGCTATCAATATCAAATGGAAGTGCCGAACAGCTTTTTTGAAAATTATATCAGCACTTTCGGAGATCTGTTTGATAAATTGCCAAAACAGCTTATTCACCGTGACCCCAATCCGTCCAACATTCTGTTTGACGGCGATGAAGTTTCTGGTTTTATCGATTTTGACCTAAGCGAACGCAATGTCCACTTATGGGATCCGTGCTACTGTGCTACCGGAATTTTGAGTGAGTGGCGTGGTGTCGATGGGATATATGAGAAATGGCCGGATATTCTAACCGGTATTCTGCAAGGATATAACAGCGTGAATCCGTTAACTGACGAAGAAAAACAAGCAGTTTATTATGTAATATGTTCTATCCAAATGATTTGTGTAGCATATTTTGAAAGCGTTAGCGAACTTAAAGAATTAGCTAAAACAAATCGTGAGATGCTTCAATTTATTATCGAACAAGAAGCGAAGATTAAACAGTTATCTAATAATCTATAAAAATGTAAAGGGTTGAGAGTTTTGCTCCCAACCGGACTCGCTTAAGCGAGTCCGGATTTCTCAATTAAATAATCTGTCATATATTT
>ENA-UOOK01006262-UOOK01006262.1-fermentation-metagenome-genome-assembly--contig:-NODE-6262-length-11487-cov-3.131298_pt1 | contig 11487 bp, 10 predicted proteins | sample MGYA00245777_ERZ724023 | MGnify/ENA primary metagenome ERZ724023 (study PRJEB28704, sample SAMN03018312) | fermentation metagenome | biome: anthropogenic terrestrial biome; feature: soil; material... | reverse complement strand
CCCTATACAAATTCCGATAATCATTGTTATTGTCGTAAAAAGACCGTAATTCCTTTTTCCCTTTTCCACTTTATCTCCTCTTCCATAGCAAATACTTTTTATTTTATCACAAATGTACTAATATTAACAGCAAATTCTTTTAAAATGCCATTTTAGCAATTGTTATGGTAACTCCGTTATCCTACCATTAATCCCTTTCATTTACATTTAGACAATAAATGGTTCTATATTAAATATTGGGGTTCTCTCCCCCTGCTCCCTCCCGCATAATGAGTTTATCTAAAAAACAATTTGCTATTTTATGCGGAATGGGAAATAGGGGGAGGTATTTAATATTAATTTACCTGAGCAATTATTAAAGAACCCAATAAATAACGGCTCTCTTTTAGAATTTTCCAAAAGAAAGCCGTAAAATTATTTTTTGTCTTTTCTTTTGCATGAGTTACATGCCGAGCAGTTTGAACAATTACCGCAGCATTGATTTTTGTGCTTAAACGAATATCTGATTGCCAATACAAGAAGCACAATAATTATAAATACAATAATGTAGTCAACAATATTCATAATACCCTCATTCTTCTTTCAGCCAAATATTAAGCTTCCAACATTATACACCAAAAACGATACCACCCAAGCTACTCCGGTTTGAAACAATACCACTCCCGCAGCACTTTTTGCACTGCCCATTTCTCGTTTAACCGCACTAATTGCAGCAACGCACGGCGTATAAAGAAGAGTAAAGACTAAATAAGAACAAGCCGAAACAGGTGTAAACAGCGTTGTAAGCGTATTAGTAAGGTTAGCAACATTATTTCCCGTTAAAACAGCAAGTGTACTTACAACCGCTTCTTTAGCTGTAAATCCTGTAATCAAGGCTGTTGAAAGTCTCCAGTCGCTGAAACCAAGCGGAGCAAAAACAGGTGCAATAAACCTGCCTATTCCGGCGAGCATGCTGTCAGCACCGGTGCTTCCGACAACATTAAAGCGTGTATCAAACGACTGTAAGAACCATATGATTATTGTAGCCGCAAATATGATAGTAAATGCACGAACCAAAAAATCTTTTGCTTTATCCCACATTAAAAGTCCAACACTTTTAGCACTCGGAAAACGGTAGTTTGGAAGTTCCATAACAAAAGGAACGGGATTGCCGTGAAAAACTGTATTTTTAAGAACAAGTCCACTTATAATTCCGACTATTATTCCTGTAATATAAAGAGCAGCCATTACAAGTGTCGCATGGTTGGGGAAAAATGCAGCGGTAAACACTGCATAAATTGGAAGTTTTGCACTGCAGCTCATGAACGGTGTCAAAAGTATGGTCATTTTACGGTCTCGTTCACTTGATAAAGTTCTGGTAGCCATAATTGCAGGAACAGAACAACCGAACCCTATAAGCATTGGGACAAAACTTCTTCCCGAAAGTCCGATTTTACGTAAAAGTTTATCCATAACAAACGCAACCCTTGCCATGTATCCGCTGTCTTCCAAAATTGAAAGGAAAAAGAAAAGCACGACAATAATAGGCAGAAAAGAAAGTACGCTTCCTACACCGGCAAAAATGCCGTCTATAATAAGAGAATGAACTACAGGATTTATTCCGTATGCTGTAAGGCCTGCACTTGCCGCATTAGTAACAAAATCTATTACCACAGAAAGTAAATCGCTTAAAGCTCTGCCTATAACTCCAAAGGTTAAGTAAAACACCAACATCATAATCAAAAGGAAAATCGGAATAGCCAAATATTTATGTGTAAGCACATTGTCAATCGCAATACTGCGTTTATGTTCCTTTGATTCCCCCATTTTTACAACAGAATCGGCACAAAGCTTTTCTATAAACGAATATCGCATATCCGCCAAAGCCGCTTCTCGGTCTGTAGACAGTTCACTCTCCATTTCAGTCACACTGTGTTCTATCATATCTTTTTCATTCTCTGTTAAGTTAAGTGAACTGCGCATTGGCTCATCGCCTTCGACAAGTTTAGTAGCCGCAAACCTCGGCGGAACTCCGATTCGTTCCGCATGGTCTTCGACAAGGTGTGCAACCGAATGAATTGCCCTATGTACCGCGCCTGAACAAAAGTCCTGCCGCTTTGGAAGTTGTTTAGCCTTAGCGGTACGAACAGCCGTTTCGATTAATTCGTCAATTCCTTCATTTTTACTCGCAGAAATCGGAACAACGGGAACACCGAGTTCTTCACGCAATTTAGAAATTTTTATTGTACCGCCATTTGAACGAACTTCATCCATCATATTAAGTGCTATCACCATAGGAAAATTCAGCTCAATAAGCTGCATACTTAAATATAAGTTTCTTTCAATATTTGTTGCATCAACAATATTTATAATGCCATCCGGACGATTGTGAACAAGAAAATCCCTTGTTACTATTTCTTCATTTGTATAAGGTGAAAGTGAGTATATTCCCGGTAAGTCCACTACCTTTACATCATCATAGCCGCGTATAATTCCTTCTTTACTTTCAACAGTAACTCCCGGAAAATTTCCAACATGTTGATTTGAACCTGTAAGCTGATTAAAAAGCGTCGTTTTCCCACAATTTTGGTTGCCTGCAAGTGCGAAAATCATTGAATTAACACATCCCCACTTCTATTTCTTTTGCATCTTCCTTACGAATTGTAAGTTCATAACCGCGCAGGTGAATCTCAATCGGGTCGCCCATTGGAGCAACTTTTCTTACCATGACTTCAGTATGAGGTGTAAGTCCCATATCAAGAAGTCTGCGCCTTAATGCTCCCTGCCCGTTTACAGCAATTATCTTTGCCTTTTGACCGATTTTAAGTTCTTCAAGTGTCATAATCAGCCTCCATATTATCACAGAAATATATAGTTTCTTATTAATCGTTAGCTATTGCTAACATTAATTTTAGCTTTTGCAGCAGCGTTTGTCAATAATAAAACCTTATATGAAAAATATTGATATGATATTCTAATTTACCATGTTATTTTGATGTAATTATGTTAAAAATCACTGATTAAATTTAGGCGAAAAAACGGGCCGTAAAAACGACCCGTTTTAAATCTATTATAAATCCAATGTGCTGATTACGCCTTTTAATGTTTCGGCAGATGCCAACAGTTTTTGCTGTTCTTCAGGGCTTAGCGGTATATCAAGCATCTTTTCAACTCCATGGCTGCCGACAACAGTCGGAACACCCATACATAATCCGTCTATTCCGTAATGTCCTTCAATTAAGCTGGAAATCGGCAAAATAGAATGTTCATTCCTTACAATACATTCTGAAATTCTTCTTACTGCCATTGCAATTCCATAGTATGTTGCGCCCTTTTTTTCTATAATTTCATATGCACTGTCACGGACACCTTCATAAAGTCGGTTCATAGAATCTAAATGATTATAGTGGCCGCACAATTCACAATAATGGTTCAAATCTATTCCCGACACATTCGCACTGCTCCAAACAGCAAGTTCACTGTCACCGTGTTCACCAATAATAAAAGCATGAATACTTCGGCTGTCAACATTAAGGTGCTGTCCCAAAAGATACTTTAATCTACTGGTATCCAAAACAGTACCCGAACCAATAACTCTGTTTGGTGGGAATCCCGAAATTTTAAGTGCTGCATATGTTAAAATATCCACAGGATTAGAAACAATGAGTAAAATCCCCTCGCAATTTCTTTTTTTAATTTCAGGAAGTATTGACTTAAATATACCGACATTTTTATTCACCAAATCCATGCGTGTTTCATTCGGCTTTTGGTTAGCGCCGGCTGTAATAATTATTAGACCGCAGTCAGTTAAATCATCATATGAACCTGCGTAAATTTCCATTGGTCTTGCAAAAGGCAGCCCATGGCTTAAATCCATAGCTTCACCTTCAGCCTTTGCTGTGTTGGCGTCGATTAAAACAAGCTCCGAAAAAAGTCCGCTTTGAATTAAGCTGAATGCGGAACTTGAGCCCACGAATCCACAACCTATAATTGCACATTTTCTTATATTAACCATATTCCCGCCTTCTTTCTGTTCTTACTTTTATATAGCATAATTTCCGTTTTGGAACACTTCTACTTTTTTACCGTCCCTTGTTTCTCCTACTATATTCATATCACTGCTTCCAAACATAAAATCGCAGTGTATTTTTGAATAATTTGAACCAAGCTTTTCTAATTCTTCACGTTTTAGTTTTGTACCGTTCTTAACATTATCGGGATATGAAGCACCAAGAGCCAAATGGCACGATGCATTTTCATCAAATAGAGTATTTAAGAAAAGTACACCTGATTTTGAAATTGGCGAGTTGTAAGGAATAAGAGCCACTTCTCCGAGGTACCTGCTGTTTTCGTCAAAGTCAAGAAGATTTTTCAAAGTTTCTTCGCCTTTTTCCGCAAAGTAGCCGACTACTTTTCCGTCTTTAAAATCGAGATAAAAATTCTCTATCAATTTTCCCTGATAACTGAGCGGCTTTGTGGCATAAACTCTGCCGTCCACTCCATATTTATACGGCATTGTAAAAGCTTCTTCGGTTGGCATATTGGGGTTAAACCGAGCACCGTTTTTAGCAATTTCACTCCCGGCCGCCCAAACATGGTCTCTAATAAGCTCAACCTTTAAATCCGTTCCCATTGAATTTTTAAAGTGCAGTGATTTAAACTTATAATCGTTTAAAAGTGTACAGTAATGTTCCAAATTTTCATTGTGCTGTTTCCACTCCTCAATAGGGTCATTGCTTTCTGAAACTCGCACACTCATTAAAACAGCATTCCACAATTTTTCAAGAGCTTTCTCGTCATCTAAATCAGGGAAAGCCTTTTTTGCCCACGGAATTGTTGGAATGGCAACTATTGACCATTGACCGATATTTGCCATAGTATAATATTCAAATTTTTCAAAGGCAGTTTCCATTGCAATTCTAACCGTTTGAAGTTTTTTTCCGTCAATGTTAGCGAGAAGTCCCGGAGTATTGGATTCGATGTACAAAAAGCAGCATTTTTTATCGATACAGTTTTTCTTTTGTTCCAATTTCCACGGAGCAATATCAGCAAGTGTTTCAGTGCTTTCATTTTGGTAAGCAAGCTTTGTAACAGCTTCGTCACTCCAATTTACAAGCACTTCGCCCGCTCCCGCTTTATATGCTTCCTCTACGCACATACGCGTAAAATAAGCAATATCTACAGCCGATGTAATAACAAGCAGCTGTCCTTTCTGAACATTAACTCCGGTACATACCGCAAGTTTTGCATATTTTCTTAAAATTTCATTTGAAACCATAATTAATATCCTCGTTTTCTTTTATATATTTAAATTTCCAATTATCAACATATTTATACTAAAATAAGAAATATTTTAAAGGCTCCAATCTTGTGTTTGGAGCTTTTTTTCAAGGTCTTTTAGTTTAATTCTTCTTTCCTTGTAATCGGGAATAATTTTCTGAACCATATGCCAAAACCTTTTTGAATGATTATGCTCTGCAGTATGACAAAGTTCATGAATTATAACATAATCTATAACTTGCGGTTCAGCCATAATCAGTTTCCAACTGAAATTAATGCTGTTTTTACCCGAACAACACCCCCAGTAAGTATTAGCCGTACCTATTCGTACTTTAGAAGGGATAAGTCCCGTAAGTTTAGAAAAATAATCTGTTCTTTCTGTAATTACTTTTAAGGCAGCTTCATTGTAAATTTCTATAATTTGCCGCTTTATTTCTTCCGATGACTGGGCCGTAACTAAAAATGTGTTCCCATCAAAACATACTTTTGAAGAAATATTAACGGGATAGTCTTTACCGAGCATTTGAATCAAAGAGCCATCTTTTATATCAAAATTTTGTCTTTCGCTACCGCACTTTTTTATTTCCTCAGTCTTATCGCAAACCCAGTTCTGCTTTTCTACAATAAATTTATCTATAAGGCATTTTGGCGCTTTAAGGGGAGCGCGTACCGTAACTGCTGCATCCCTGCCGATACATATTGCAATGGTTTTTCGTTTTGAACGTATTAACTTATACTCCATTTTAATTTACCATACGTTTCATTTTCCGAATTACCTTTTTGGTTTCATCGTCAACACGAAATGACTCGGTTATTTTTTGAAGCGCTTTATTATATGTCCAATCATTTAGATTATTATTATTTAAGTATTTCATAGTTATATCGGAATATTTTACAAAGCATACAGAAAGTCCCCACGCAACCGCCATTTTTGCATAATATCCTTCATTTTTTATACCGTCGTATATTTTAATGACTTTATCGATATACTCATCCGTAATATAAAAATCCATAAGCATAACTGCGGCAAAGCGCACATCGAACTCATTTTTACTCTTTATATAAGGCTTTAAAAATTCAAATACCGGCTCTTTGTTTTTTAATGTGAACTTTAAGTTTGAACAGCATGTATCGCAAACCGCCCAATTGTTTATTTTAGGTATAAATTTTTTAAGGCAGCTTAACTGTTCATCTAAATTCATTTTAGCGTAACCGATGACAAGGCCATGAAGCATATTTTCTTCAAGCGAGTCATCCTTTGCATCGTTAAGATAATCACTCCAGTCCCCCAGTGATATCTGCTTTGCAAGTATCCGCAATTTAGGAACTCGAACACCGTAAATATTTTCAGCTCCCGGAACAATTTTCTTCTGCATTTTCAAATACGGCTCGTCCGCTAACGTTTTAATGTATTCCACAAGCGATTTATAATCTGTATATTTAAAATCTGTTTTCACTATTTCACCTCTATTAATAATAGCCTAAATTTATTATATCTTTTTTAAAATATAAAAACAACAGCCGCCGATTTAAAACCGACGACTGTAATAACAAAATTAATTCCTTTTTGCTTTAATCATGCTTCTGCTTCCCAAATAAGTTGCGAAGAAATAACCGCCGTAAATAATAAGGAAAACTAACGCTGTATAGAACGTATTGCTTACAATATTTATATTTCCAGCTACGGATACAATATTATTTACTACGCTTATTCCAACGTACGAATGAATTATCGCAAGAGAAAGCGGCATAAAGAAATAAATTGCAATCTGGATGAACAAAGCATGGTTAATCATTTTTTCTTCTGTACCGAGTTTTCTGAGCAAATTATATCTTTCAACATTATCGGAAGCCTCCGAAAGCTGTTGTAATGCGAGTACTGCAGCACTTGTAATAAGAAATATTAAACCGATATATATTGCGACAAATGATATGGTAGTACTCATTCCTGCGCTTTCTTCATATATCATTGACCTTGTATTTAACACGTCAAATGGTCTTTCTTCGCCTTTATACGCATTATTGATTTTATCAAGGAATTCGTGTTCTTTAATATCTTCTTTTAAATTTAGATTTAAAACTTGCAATGAAATATTAAGATTTTTAACATATTTATCTTTAACAATAAATGTACCTGTGTTTTTAAAATTTTCGTTGCTGTAAAAGCTATCTTCAAGTACAGTCGTGTTAAGCGGTTTAAACTCCTGCCCACTTAATTTTATGAGACTGTTATTTTTAAGAAATGAATTATACATTGGTGCAAGATCACTATATGCATTTGTTAGTGCATATTGGTTATCTTTTAGTTCAATAGTCGGTTTTCCCTGCATTTTCATTGCGTTATTATAATCAGATTCGGAAACTATTTTGAATATACCGGTTTCTCCTATGCCTTTATTGAGAGCTGGATTTTTTATCAGAGAAAAGTCAAGGTTTAAATCTTTAAAAGGTATTTTCTGATTATATATAGTTAATTTATTGTATTCTTTTGCATATTTATTTAAATCCATATTGATGTCTTTGGAAACTTCCTCAGCAATATCTGATTTTTCTTTTTGGCCCATGTAAATGAATGATACGTCATAAGGAGTTTTCTTGTCTAAGTCCTGTGACAATACACTTGACAGACTCATTCCGGAAGAGAGCGCACCTATTGTTAATAAAAGCATTATGCAGATAACTGACATCGAAACAAATGTTGTATTTATTTTTGAATTTATCTGTCTTAAAACAAACATATTCAGATTTTTGTAATATAACTTTTTGTTTGTCTGAATAACTCGAAGGAGAAATCCTGAAAGTGAAAAGAAAAACAATAAAGTTCCGATACTTCCAAGGATAATTGAACCTGCAAATTCAAGGTTATATTCAAACATTCCGTTTTTGATTATTAAGTAATAAGCGGTTCCAAGACAGCATACCGAAATAATAAAAATGAAAACCGAAAGATATAAACTGCGTATTTTTATATCTTCATTTTTTCTTTGGGCATTAATCAAATCAATAAGTTTTAATCTTGAAATTGAGATTGTATTGAAAGCCATTACAACTAAAAAGATTATTCCAAAATAGACAAGCGTTTTATAAAAAGCATTTACAGAAAAAATAAAATAAAAATTAGTTAAAGCCGCTTTAAACATTTTTGCTGTAAGAACCGATAACCCCTGCGATGCAAAAACACCTAAAAGCAAACCTACCACAAGTGCAAAAACACCAATAATCAATGTTTCAAAAACAATCATCATCGAAATTTTGCTTTTATTCATTCCGAGAGTCATGTATATTCCCAATTCCTTTTTACGGCGTCTGATTAAGAACTGATTTGCATAAACAATAAGCAGTCCAAGTATTACCGAAATAAATACGGATAAACTGTCAATCAATTTTATTAATGCATCTATGTAATTACATTGTGCCGTTGACAGCTGCATCATTGAAGTCTGTGAGTCAATAGAATTAAACATATAAAAAAGACATACACCGAACGTCATGGTTAAAAAATAAATCAAGTAATCCTTTATACTCTTTTTAACATTTTTTACTGCAAGATTAGAGAACATTGGAATTGTCACCTCCGAGTAGAGTTACAACTTCAATGATTCTACTAAAGAACTGTTTACGGGTATCATCACTGCGGACGAGTTCGTTAAAAATCTTTCCGTCTTTAATAAACAGAATACGGTGGCAGTAGCTTGCAGTAAACGCATCGTGAGTAACCATTAAAATTGTTGCAAATAATGCTTGGTTAAGTGTTTCAAAACTTTCAAGAAGCATTCTTGAAGATTTTGAGTCCAAAGCACCGGTGGGTTCGTCGGCCAAAATCATAGCCGGTCTTGTAACAATTGCTCTGGCTGATGCAACACGCTGTTTTTGGCCTCCCGACATTTCATAAGGATACTTTTTTAGAACATTTTGAATTTCGAGTTCCTTTGCAACCTGGTTCACTCTAATATCAATTTCATTTGATGGAGTTTTTACTATGGCAAGCGCAAGAGCTATGTTTTCATATGCAGTCAAAGTGTCTAAAAGGTTAAAATCTTGGAATATAAAGCCCAACTGTTCGCGGCGAAACCTTGAAAGTTTTTTGGAACTCATGGTTGTTATGTCGGTTCCGTTTATTATAATATGTCCCGCAGTGGGGCTGTCAATAGTTGAAATACAGTTTAAAAGAGTAGTCTTGCCGCTTCCTGAAGCGCCCATTATACCGACAAATTCACCTTTTTCAACTTCAAAACTTATATTATCAACCGCTTTTGTAACATTTCCTTTATTGCCGTAATATTTTTGAACACTGTTTACTTGTAAAATCTTCTGCATCATATTAACTCCTTTTTTATTGTAATCACAGTATAATACAATGCCAAGATAGCAGCCATTGATTTAGCTTACAATAAACTTACATTTCTGTAACATACCTTACACAAACATATTACTTTTAGGAAATACTATTGAAATTGTAGTGCCGCAGTTTTCATTTGATGCGACAGATATGCCGAGGTTCATTTTATCGCAAAGTTTTTTACAAAGGTAAAGACCTATTCCAGTTGACTTAGCGATTTTTCTGCCGTTTTCCCCTGTAAAACCTTTTTCAAAAACTCTTTTCAAATCTTTTTTAGAAATACCTATTCCATTATCCGATATTAAAAGAGTAGCACTGTTTTCATTATTTAAACCCATAATTCTTATTTTCGGTTCTTGACTTCTGTATTTCACCGAATTCATTAATATTTGTCCAATAATAAAATCTGTCCATTTTACATCGGTATATATCACCTTGTCCAAAGCGGATATTTCAAAACTTATTTTGCTTTCAATAAATGTTCTTGCGTTTTTTTTGAGTACTGAATTCACCAATTCTTTAAGAGTTGTTTTTTTTATTAAATAATCTTTTTCAACATTATTGCTTCGTGCATAAAACAGTGCTTGGTCAACATAGTTTTCAATTTTTATCAGTTCCCCATATAAATTCATCGTAGTAGAATTTTTATCATTTTCGATAATAAGTTTACTTGAAGAAATCGGAGTTTTTATTTCATGCACCCAAGTTTCCACATATTCTTTATACTCTTTCATAGCAGAAGTATATGTCGCTATTTCGTCATTCATGGATTTATTTGTCTGCTTAACCGTTTCATATAAAATTTCGCCCTCTAAAAATGAAGGCTTGTCAATCATTTCAGATAAAAAATACTTTTTATCAAGTTTGTCAAGATTTTTTAAAAGTTTATAATAAAATTCCCTTTTGTGAAAATATTCAAGTATCAGAGCCGCCGTTTGTGACAGTATTAAAATCAAAGATGTATAAAATGCAGCATATATGCCATTTCCAAGAGCATAAACAAAAACTGCCAAAATTATAGAAACAGCAACCATGATAACAATATAAATGGTTTTATCTTTTATATAATCTTTTAGATTCATACCATATACCCCTGACCTCTTTTAGTTATTAAGTAGTTTTTTACCCCAATTTCTTCAAGTTTTTTCCGCAGACGGTTAATGTTAACCGTAAGTGTATTATCGTCAACAAATTCTTCTGACTGCCACAAATCATTCATAATTTCATCGCGCGAAACAATATGTTCCTTATTCTGCACAAGAAGATGTAAAATTTGAACTTCGTTTTTTGAAAGTTCAATGCTTTTGCCGTTAGATGTTACTGTACTTTTCGATATATTTAACTCAACGTTTTTGTGATTAATCGTATCTTTTGGCTGTGCATTATATACACGCTTCAGTACAGACGAAATTCGAGCAAGCAGAATTTGTGTATTATAAGGTTTAGTTATGAAATCGTCCGCACCTAAACTCATGCTCATAAGTTCATCAACTTCACTGTCTCGGCTTGTAACTATTATAATAGGGACTTGTGATTTCCGCCTTATTTCACGGCATAGATAATATCCGTCAAAAACAGGTAAATTAATATCAAGAAGGACAAGATTAGGATTATCATTCATAATAATTTCAACTATATTTTGAAAATCATCCGACGATTCACACTCATACCCGTACTTTTCGAGCAGTTTTGTCAGTTCATTTCTGATTTTCACATCGTCCTCTATAATAAATATAGATGCCAAAATATCATCTCCAAACATAAGTATTTACCACTATAATATCAGAATTATAGTGTAATAATAAGTATATTTTATATATTATATTTGAAAATACATAATAATACTATTTATAGTTTAATATTTGCTTGGAGGATATAATGAAAAAAAT
>ENA-UOOK01006259-UOOK01006259.1-fermentation-metagenome-genome-assembly--contig:-NODE-6259-length-11489-cov-5.736138_pt1 | contig 11489 bp, 9 predicted proteins | sample MGYA00245777_ERZ724023 | MGnify/ENA primary metagenome ERZ724023 (study PRJEB28704, sample SAMN03018312) | fermentation metagenome | biome: anthropogenic terrestrial biome; feature: soil; material... | reverse complement strand
CTGAAAGCTTGCTTGAAAGTGAGCTTTTTGGCTATGAAGAAGGCGCCTTTACCGGTGCAAGAAAAGGAGGCCATGCAGGACTTTTTGAGCAGGCACACAAGGGAACAATATTTTTAGACGAAATAGGTGATGCTTCACCTAGAATACAAGCACGATTGCTTAGAGTACTTCAGGAAAAGGAAGTTCTTCGTATTGGTGGAACTAAAATTCTTCCAATAGATGTAAGGGTTGTCGCTTCAACAAATAAAGATCTTCATGAACTTGTACAAAAAGGTGATTTCAGGGAGGATTTATACTATCGGCTTAATGTTCTTCCAATAAATATTCCTCCTTTAAGAGAGCGAAAAAGTGATATCCCCTTGCTTGTAAAAATGCTTCTTAAAAAGTTTCCATATGGAAATGAGATGGTAATAAGCAATGAAGTTTTAACAAAATTTATGGAATATGACTGGCCGGGTAATGTTCGAGAGCTGGAAAATGTAATTGAGTATCTGTACAATTTAGCGGGCAGCAAAATTGAACTGAAAGATTTACCTTTAGACTTAGAAGATGGAAAGAAGCAACAAGATGTTCAGATTCAAGAACAACAAATACAAAATGAAACCACCCTTAAAGATTTAGAGAAGGAAATACCACTTCAAGATGTCCTTATTATACTTCGTGCTTTAAAGAATTCAAAAGACGAGGGCAATGCATATATAGGCCGCAAGAAATTGGCAGGATTATTGAATTATGAATTTACTGAGCAGATGATTAGAAGCCGCCTTGAAATACTATCACAAGCCGGCTTTGTAATCACCAAAAGAGGTCCTAAAGGAACTAGATTATTGTTAAATGGAGAGAAATACTTAGATTTAATAGAGGGAATCCTATCTTAGAGTTAATTAATCTAGATCCTTAAGGTTGACTCTTGGTCTTTTTCTACCAAAAACAAAATCCTACCAGTTTGAAACCTGTTGAAAAATAGCTATATTAAACAATCATCAACTCAAGGACTAACTTAGAAAGTTTTTCAAATTCAATAATATTAAGTCTTTCTTTTGTAGTATGAACATTTTCTGTTCCCACGCTTAATACAACAGTATTAATTCCATTATTATTCAATATGTTAGCATCAAACCCGCCTGTAGAAAATGTTATATTAGAAGTCACTCCTATTTTTTCGTTTTTATTTTCAATAAATTTAACAAATTCATTATCTTTATCTATTGAAAATAATCTATTACCACATGAAATACTGTATTTTATAGAAGCACCGTGCTTATCAGCTGATTTATTCAAACATTCAAGCATATGTTCTATTTGAAATTTAGCCTTATCTTCTGATAAGCTTCTTATTTCAAATTCCATTTCTACTTTGTCCTGAATTATATTTGTAGGTCCTTCCCCGGATATTGAGCCGATATTTGCAGTAGTCTCCTTATCAATTCTTAGTAATTTCATGGATGATATAGCTTCCGATGCAACAATAATTGCATTTATCCCCTCTTCGGGAGAAGTTCCTGCATGTGATGCCTTGCCAGTTATTTTTACATCCATCTTATAAATACAAGGCGCCTGAATTATTATTTTTCCGGCAGCACCACTACTGTCTAATACAACAGCATTCTTGGATCTAATCAGATTGTAATCAAAATTTTTAGCACCTAAAAGCCCTATTTCCTCACAAACAGTAAATAGTATTTCTATTGGTCTGTTATTCAGATTATTTTCTTTAATAGTTTTTATAGCTTCAATTATAGCAGTTATGCCTGCTTTATCGTCTCCACCAAGTATCGTATTTTCACCACTTTTTATATAATTACCATCTATATTGGGAATAATTCCATTCCCAGGTATTACTGTATCCATGTGTGCAGTAAACAATAACGGCTCTTCATTTTCATTGCCTTGAAGAAAAGCATAAATATTATTTGTACTAGATCCCGTCATCTTTCTTGTATCATCAGTGTGTATTTCAAGCCCCATATCTCCCAAATCATTTATTAGTTTTTCTGCTATAGCTTTTTCATTTTTTGATTCACTATCAATTTGCACATATTCCATAAATCTTGTAATCAATCTTTCTTTATTAATCATAATAATTCCATATCCTTTCTGCTTAATTATGCATAAACTTCTATAAAAACCTTACAGATGTTTATTTTTAATAACTTGATATGAGGACTAAAACTATCTAAATTAAATGGCATGCCACAAAATGCCCCGGCTCAATTTCTCTTAATTCAGGTTCTTGAATATTACACACTTCTTGAACATAATCACATCTTTTAGCGAATCTGCACACTTCTTTGGGGTTGATCGGCGAAGTAATTTCACCTTTAAGTACAATCATATCCTGCTTTTTCCTGATATCCGGTATAGGTATCGATGAAATCAAAGCCTTTGTATATGGATGCATAGGATTACCAAAAAGCGCCTCTGAAGAAGCCTTTTCTACTATCTTCCCCAAATACATGACAGCTATATCATTTGAAATGTAATTTACAACTGACAAGTCATGAGTTATAAAAACATAAGTTAAGTCAAATTTTTCCTGCAATTCTTGCAGGAGATTGATTATCTGAGCTTGAATCGATACATCAAGAGCAGACACCGGTTCATCACATATAATAAACTTAGGATTAAATATTAAGGCTCTTGCGATTCCTATTCTTTGCCTTCTACCTCCATCTAACTCATGTGGATATGTGTTAATCAGCCTTTGTGATAAACCCACTACTTCCATGATGTCACGCACCTTAGATAATCGTTCTTCACGTACTTTAATTATTTTATTTATTAATAAAGGCTCTTCAATTGCTTCCCCTACTGTCTTTCTTGGATCTAAAGATGAAAATGGATCTTGAAAAATTATTTGCATTTGTCTTCTCATATATCTCATATCTTTATTTGAGAGTTCTCTTATATTTTCACCATCAAAAATTATTTCACCATCAGTAGGCTCAATTAATCTTAATATGCACCTGCCAAGCGTCGATTTACCGCACCCTGATTCCCCAACAACTCCTAATGTTTGTCCATCGTAAATTTCGAATGAAACATTATCAACAGCATGTAATAGGCCTTTAGAAACATTGAAATATTTTTTTAGATTTTTCACTTTTAGCATAGGTTCTTTTATTGACATATGATCACCATACCCTTATAAATTTTATTATTTATTTTCATTAACCTTTATATCATTAATATTTATCTGATTAATATTTGCTTCGGAGTATAAATGGCATTCAACAAAATGCTTATTATTAGCGGCATAAATTACCGCGGGTTTTTTTTGTTTGCAAATATCCATTGCAAATTCACATCTTGGATGAAATGTACATCCTTCCGGCAAATTACTTGGATCAGACATTAATCCTTTAATCGGCTTTAATTTCTGTCCCCGTTTTTTAATATTAGGAAGAGAATTAAATAGTCCTTGAGTATAAGGGTGTTTAGTGTCTAAAAATACATCTTCAATACTTCCATGTTCAAATATTCTCCCTGCATATATTATTGAAACTTCATCGCACATATTTGCTACTACTCCCAAATCGTGAGTAATCATTAAAATTGATGTATTATATTCAGATTTTAATTTTTTCATTAAGAGAAGCACTTGTGCTTGTATAGTGACATCTAAAGCTGTGGTTGGTTCATCTGCAATTAATAATTTTGGATTGCAAGCTAATGCCATAGCTATGACAACCCTTTGCTTCATTCCTCCGGAAAATTGATGGGGGTATTCTATACCTCTATTTTTAGGTATGCCTACCGTTTCAAGCATTCTCCCGGCTTCAATTAATGCATCTTCATGTTTCAAATTTTTATGCAATTCAAAGCTTTCTGCTATTTGGTCTTCTACTGTTAAAACAGGATTCAATGAAGTCATAGGATCCTGGAATATCATAGATATATCATTGCCCCTTACTTTTTCCATTTCTTCTTCGGATAAATTTAACACATCTATATCATTTACCAATATTGTACCACTTTCTATTATGCCTGGAGGATCTGGTATAAGATTTAATATAGACCGTGCAGTTGTTGTCTTACCAGCTCCTGTTTCTCCTACTAATCCTAAGGTTTTGCCCTTTTCAATAGAAAGATTTATTCCATTTAATGCACGAATCACCTCATCATCAAGAACATATTTTACATGTAAAGCCATAATTTCTAACGCTTTCATATAGTTGCCTCCTACCTAAGTCTTGGATCCAATGCATCTCTGAGCCCATCACCCAATAAATTGAGCGACAATATTAATAACATAATTGCAAATCCAGGGAAGATAGCTAAATGACCGGCATCTCGTATATATCTTCTTCCACCGGAAAGCATTGACCCCCATTCCGGTACGGGTTCTTGAATGCCTAACCCTAAAAAGCTAAGTCCTGAAATAGATAAAACTGCAAAAGCAACACGTAAAGTTGTTTGCACTATGATTGGAGCTAAACAATTGGGTATTATATGTCTAATAATTATTTGATAATTACTAGCTCCAACGGCTTTAGATGCTTCTATAAATTCTTGATCCTTGAGGGTTATTACTGAACTCCTCATAATTCGTGCAAATTTAGGAACATTTGCAAGACCTATAGCTATTATAAGATTTAAATTACTGTTTCCTAATGCCGCTATAACTGCCATAGCAAATAATATGTTTGGAATCGCTAATAAAATATCTAAAAATCTCATAATTACATTATCTATTATACCGCCATAATATCCGGCTACAGCACCAAGTGCTGTCCCAATGATTAGACCTATACCAACCGTAATAACACCTGCGTATAGAGAAATCCTTGTTCCGTGGATAATCCTGGCGAAAATATCCCTGCCAAATTCATCTGTGCCAAACCAATGTTCGCTACTTGGGGGTTGAAGCCTATTTTTTATATCTTGCTTAATAACTACTTCTTTATAATCTGCAATAAAATCTGCAAATATAGATAATAAAACAAACATTATTAATATTATCAATCCTAACATAGCAAATCTATTTTTTTTAAGTCTTCTCCATATTTCCTTCGTTTGACTCTGTTTCTTATATGGTTTGCTATTCTTAATAACTTCCTCGCTTACACTCATCTTGCAATACCTCCAATCATTTTTATTTATACTGAGACTTTATTCTAGGATCAATAAACGCATATAGAATATCTACAACTAAATTTACTAAACTAAAAAATACCGCAAATGTTATAAGCCCACCTAAAACTAGAGGTGTATCTTGGTTTTTTATAGAATCAACAATAAGCCTACCTAATCCCGGCATGGCAAAAACTGTTTCAGTAAGCACAGCTCCACCTAAGTTTGTTCCCATTTCCAAGCCTATTACAGTAACTGTAGGTATTAAAGCATTATTTAAAGCATGTTTTCTTGTTATCATTTTTTTCGGTACACCTTTTGCTTTTGCCGTTGTAATATAATCCTGCCTTATAACTTCAAGCAAAGATGATCTCATAGTTCTAGCTATAATAGCCATAGAGCCAAAGGATAAGGTTACTGCAGGCAATATGAAATGCTTCATGGTATCAGAACCTCCGGCCGGGAGCCACTTAAGACTAACTGAAAAGATTAGTATCATAATCAAACTTAGCCAAAACGCCGGCATAGAAACTCCAATTAGTGTAAAAATCATGCTCAGCCCATCCATAAGTGTGTTAGGTTTTACTCCACAAATAATACCTATAGGTATTGCTATAATAACTGCTAAACCTATGGATAATACGGCTAATTTTAGTGTAACAGGAAGCCTTGAAATAATTTCGCTAACAACGGTATTGTTTGTTATATAAGATCTTCCCATATCACCTTTAACTAAGCTCTTCATATAGTTTAAATACTGTACAAGAACAGGTTTGTCTAACCCCAGTTCACTTCTTAATTGGTCTATGGCTTCAGGAGTTGCTGCACTTCCAAGCATCATAGTTGCCGGATCGCCTGGGCTAAAACTCATTACAAAATATATTAGTACTGTTATACCTATTATTACTGGTATTATGGATGCCATTCTTCTTATTATATACTTTATCATAATTACCATTACCTCCCAACTCATATATCTGCATTTAACTTTTAATAATATTACTTATGTAAGACATAAATTATGTCCAACATAAGTAATAAATATCTCATAAAATGCAGTATAAACTCTGATTTTCAGTCTTATTTTTTTCGTACTAAATTGAAATTGACATTCCACATCGGATCCAATACTCCATCATAAGTATAATCTGCACTTCCCCCCATTACTAAAACCTTGCTGTATAGTGGTACCCATATTGCATCCTCCATTGCTAACTCATGGACTTGATTGTATATTACTTCTCTTTCTGCTTCATCTATAGTAGATGATCCTTTTCTTACTAATGCATCCATCTCTGGATTTGCATATCTTGCTACATTGTTTGTACCTACACCAGCCGAATGTATTAGAGAAGCAAAAAATCTATCTGGATCTGGTGAGGTAGTCCAACCATTTAAACTACATTGAAAGTTACCACTATTATTTAAATCCAGAAAAGCTCCTCTGTCCATATTATTTACTTTTGCATCAATTCCTATATCTAACAGATTTGCCTGAATAACTGGTCCTCCCTTTTCATCACCATATGAATTTATTGTTATTTCTAACTCTCCTTCTTTATACCCTGCCTGTTCTAGTAATTGTTTTGCCTTTTCAGGATTATATTCATACGTAGTATTTTTTACATGCCCTAATATTTCGTCAGGCGTTATTGAATTCAAAGTACGTCCAAGACCATTTTGAGCAACTTCGAGAACATCCTCTTTATTTATTGCATAATTCATAGCCTGTCTTACCAACTTATTATCAAATGGCTCTTTTTCTACATTCATTGCTAAATACCAAATATGATTAGCTAATTTTTCAATTATTACTAAATCTGAGTTTTCATTTACCCTGTTATAATCATTCGTATCTAATGATACAACTAAATCAACATCTCCTGCTTCTAATCCTATAGTTCTACTTGATCCCTCCGGAATTACCCTATATACTAATTTTTCAAAATCACTAACACCATCTTTATCAAAATAATCATCAAATTTTTCTAATACAATTTCATTACCTGATTGCCAACTAACAAATTTGTAAGGTCCTGATCCATTTATTGTTTCAAAATTTCCGGAGTCGATTTGTTTTTTTGATAGAATAGAACAGCCTGGATGTACTAAATTACCCATAAGTGGTGCAAATGGAACTTTAGTATTAATAACTACTGTATAATCGTCTATCACATCTACTTTTTCTACCTGATTCACTACATATGATACTTTTGGCATCTGAGTTGCACGCTCTATACTAGCCTTTACATCTTCAGCTTTCATTTCTGAACCATCATGGAATTTTACACCTTCAAAAATCTTAATCTTTAGTTCAGTATCAGAAAGGTATTCCCACTCTTCGGCCAACTGTGGGATTGTATTCATATCTTCATCATATGTAAATAATCTGCTTGTTATCATATTGGTTACATATGCCGTAATTGTCTCATTATGTCCTGCCGGATCTAGTGCTGTTATATCCATCTCAATAGCTACCGTCAGCGTATCGTCTTCATCTTTCCCGTTTGAAGTATCTTTTTCTGCTTCTACAACATCTTCAGGACCTTCATTGTCAGCTTCCTGGACAGTATCTTGTCCTCCACATGCTGTAAATACAGTTAATGAAAATACTAAAATTAATATGATTATTTTTTTTATATTCATTTCCTTCTCCTTTCAATTTTTCATCTGCTATTTAAGGTCCAAAAATTTTATTGAAAATGATTTTCCGTAATAAATATTTCTTAACCTTCATCATAGCCATAAAAATTAACATAAATGATTATTGTGTATGATTTAGTTGTATGACATCTTATATACCTTACAGTTTTGTTTATTATAAAGTATAACAATAATGATATTTTAACAATTTTCGCTTTACATATCATCATTTGCATTATATGTCTTAAAATACTACTTGTTTATAACCTCCTTTCTCATCTTTTATAATTTTTAATACCTCCTTCCGTTTTTGGTTAAGTTATTTTAGTGTAAATTAATGGTAAATTATAATCGACTGATACTGTAGTTCACTGATAATGTTTTCCCTCATTGCTGATACTAAATTAATAAATATTATTTCTATGTTCAGTAAACTTAGGCAGGACAAATGCTGTACTATACTTATGTCTTTGTTAAGTTTAGAATTAATATAAGTTCATTTAAATAACCCTTCTTTTCATTGCTCCCTATTGTAATAATGCAAAATTCATGCCAAGGCTAAATATGCTATTATTTATCGTTTATGTAATTTATTGATAATAACAAGGTGTATATGGTTAATATTATAACAACCATACGCACCCATATATTGATACGATATTGACAAAATTATGCCTCAAGGAATTATGAGCAAAATGCTACTTTTTTTTATAAGAACAGTTACTTGCCTTGCTGCATCCTGAACATCCGGAGCAGCAGCCGCTTCCTTTTTCCTTTTGTTTTTTCATAACTTTAATTACTGCTGCAACAATTATAACAATAATTAAAAAAATTACTCCATCTGCTGTATTCATATTATCCTCCAATCAAGCTGCCAATTTGATAAAAAGCCGCTCCTGCCATATATGCAGTAACCGTCTGATATAAAGCAGTCAAAAGAGCATACTTCAATGAGCCAAGCTCCCTTCTTGTTGCTGCAAAAGCAGCTACACAAGGCATGTACAATAAAACAAAGGTCAAAAATGAAAATGCGCTTAAAGGTGTGAATATTGTATACAACACTTCTGAAAGCTGAACATCTGTAACAGCACCTGTCAATACGCTCAAAGTGCTTACAACTGCTTCCTTTGCTGTCAATCCGGTAATAAGTGCTGTTGAGGCTCTCCAGTCATTAAATCCCAATGGTATAAAAATAGGTGACACAATGGAGCCTAAGAAAGCAAGTATGCTTTTTGAGCTGTCTTCAACAATGTCAAATGACCAGTTAAAGCTTTGCAAAAACCATATCACTATGGAAGCCAAGAATATTATTGTAAATGCTTTTTGAATAAAGTCCTTAGCCTTTTCCCACATATGAATTAGAACATTTTTTCTTGAGGGTATTCTATAGGCAGGAAGTTCCATTACAAACGGCACCGGCTCTCCCTTAAATATTGTATTCTTTAATAACAACCCTGATAATATTGCAACAACAATACCCATTACATACAGTCCAGTCATAACGGCTGCAGCATTATCCGGGAAGAAAGCTGCTGTAATCATGCCATAAATAGGAAGCTTGGCACTGCATGACATAAAAGGTGTCAAAACGATTGTCATCTTTCGGTCTCTTTCACTTGCCAATGTCCTTGTTGCCATAATAGCAGGAACACTGCATCCAAAACCAATAAGCATAGGAACAAATGACCTTCCCGATAACCCGATTTTCCTTAAAAGTTTATCCATCAAAAATGCTACCCTTGCCATATAACCGCTGTCTTCCAAAATTGATAAAAAGAAAAACAAAATTACTATAAGCGGCAAAAATGATAATACACTTCCAACACCTGCAAATATACCGTTAATCACCAAAGAGTACACCCAATTGCTTACATCAAAAGCAATCATTATATTTGATACAATTTCAGTAAATCTGCCGATTAATATTTCTAATAATTCCTGAAGAGGAGCACCTATAACATTAAATGTCATCCAAAAAATAAAAAACATTATTCCAAAAAATATAGGTATCCCAAAATACTTATGTGTCAATATTTCATCGAATTTTTCGGAGCGCTGCTGCTCCTTTGTTTCCTGCTTTTTAATTACTGCCTCTGAACAAATCTTTTCAATATAGCAATATCTCATATCTGCTAAGGCTGCTTCTCTGTCAGTTTTTAAAGCTTCCTCCATATCTTTAACCACGTGCTCTATAATGTGCATTTGATTTTCCGTTATTTTTAAGCTTTTAAAAGTAGGCCCGTCTCCTTCTACAAGCTTAGTTGAGGCAAACCTTGTAGGATAACCTGCATCTTCTGCCTGGTCAGCAATTAAGTGTGAAATGGAATGTATGGCTTTATGCACTTCACCTACACAAAAATCATGCTTCTTAGGACTTGAATTTTCCTTTATTGACCTTATGACAACATCAATCAGTTCAGATATTCCTTCACCTTTGCTTGCAGATATAGGAATTACAGGTATTCCCAAATGAGAGGATAATTTTTGTACATCTATGGAATTGCCGCTAGCTGTGACTTCATCCATCATATTTAATGCAATAACCATAGGAATGGATAACTCCATAAGTTGAAGCGTCAGGTATAAATTTCTTTCAATATTTGTTGCATCAACAATATTTAAAATTAAATCAGGTTTCTCTTTAAGTAAAAAATCTCTGGTAACAACCTCTTCCATTGTATATGGAGACAAAGAATAAATCCCCGGTAAATCCACTAAGGAAATATCCTTGTATTTTTTTAATTGACCTTCCTTTTTTTCTATTGTCACACCTGGAAAATTGCCAACATGTTGATTACTTCCTGTAAGTTTATTGTATAAAGTAGTTTTTCCTGAGTTTTGATTTCCTGCAAGTGCAATCACACTCATACGTCAAATACCTCTTTCAGTTCTATTTTTGCTGCTTCATCCTTACGTATTGTCAATACATAACTTCTCAGAGATAATTCTATGGGATCGCCCATGGGCGCAACCTTCCTGACTTTTACACAGGTATTTGGTGTCAGACCCATGTCAAGAAGTCTTCTTCTTAATAAACCTTGCCCGCCTATCGAGGAAATAACTCCGCCTTGACCCGGCTTTATATTATCTAATGTCATATGATCCCTCCAAATTTCGATATTGATAATCACTATCATTTAGGTAATTTAATTATACTTCTATTGATAACCATTGTCAATAAGAATTAAAAATGTTTTTTACCATTTTTCTACATCGTTACTTTTCATACTCAACGGGTTGTCATCCTGAGCGTAGCGAAGGATCTCATCTTTTAAAACCTGAGCTTACGCAGTCTCATTCACAAATATATTTGCTCCTTACGTCGCATATATTTGGAATTCGTTGCGAATGACGTGTTGGCATACAAAAAGTATGGTTGGTGTGTTTCCATACCTTACCATACTTTTATTTTTATCTTTCTTAATTGTCAGTTCCTTCCGTACTGTGGCCATAAACTTCTATTACGGGCATTACAAACATAAATCCTGTGCCCGGTTCTTCAAAATAATCCAATTCCTTCCTTAGTTTTTGAATAACAACATCAAGTTTTTCTCTATCTTTTATTACGCTGAATATTAATTTGCTGTATGGCTTCCTTCCGTCTATAAGTTTTTTTACGCTGTCAAGCATTGGTAAGTTTATGTTATGGTCTAAAAGAACCTTGCCCATTCCCTGACTGTCTATGGAAGTAGCTCCTAATTCTTCATCATAGAACAACTCATTTATTTCATCAAGTTTATAAATATCATTTAATATCAGCACTAAAGCAAACA
>ENA-UOOK01006258-UOOK01006258.1-fermentation-metagenome-genome-assembly--contig:-NODE-6258-length-11492-cov-9.500131_pt1 | contig 11492 bp, 12 predicted proteins | sample MGYA00245777_ERZ724023 | MGnify/ENA primary metagenome ERZ724023 (study PRJEB28704, sample SAMN03018312) | fermentation metagenome | biome: anthropogenic terrestrial biome; feature: soil; material... | reverse complement strand
GTAATGAATCTTAAGCGAAAGCGTCTCCGATTCGGATACATTTGACGAAATCATAGCATGGTATACATGTCGGGTGTGAATAGTAACTATATCTTCTATTCCTATATCCTGACACCAAGCGCTCTCAAATCGTTAATAATCTGTTCAAAGGAGGTCACCTGAATCGTCTTAAATCCAAAGGGCTTTGCTCCTTCCAGATTCGCCGGCAGATCGTCTAAGAATACAGCCTCCTCCGGCTTGATTCCATACTTTTCAATCAGTATATGATATATTTTGGCTTCCGGCTTTGTGCACTTGACCTCATAGGAGATCACACCGCCGTCAACATATTTAATAAATTCAAAATTCTCTTTTGCATAGGCAAAACTGAACCGGGCATAATTGGATAAAAGATATACCCGATACCCATTTGCCTTTAACCGGCGGACAAGCTCGGAAGAATACTCATATTCCTGTACTATCTTTGAAGCATCTTCAAAGAGTTTAAGAATCTCCTTCTCCACGCTTGGCTCCTCTTTACCGCAGGCCGCAATCAGCTTGGTCTCATCAATCACGCCGCGGTCCAGCTCATGCCACCTGCTGCTTAAAACTGTTGCCTTACCGATCTTACGCTTCATTTCTTCGGTATATCCGCATTCCTCTAAGTATTCCCTCCAGCGAAAATGAGCAAGTACATTGCCTATGTCAAATACAATTGTATGAATCATGATTTCTCCTTCTATCTCGTGTAAACTAGTTTCTAATTCTTATCCTCGAAGCATCCGGGAAGTATTGTTCCATCCCATACTGGCGCCCATGCTTTTTGGGCGTAAATCCTGAAGAATAACTCTTTCGCTAATCTTCCCTAACTATCATTATAGCAAATTGATTCGCAAAAAGAAATCGACTTCACCATATTTACACAAATTTAATTTTTCATTTCATCATTCTGATTCTCCGGGCCTTTATTTCACTCCCTATAACACCATACATAACAAAGAGTTTGCCTTGGCAAACTCTCGCGCCGGACGCGCTCAAAAAATACCGAGAAATTTATGTGCTCGGTATTTTCTCTAGCTGATATTTGTGCTGTCATTGTATAGCCAATTATTAAATGTTATTATTGGAACTAATATTGTACCTTTTATAAATCCTCCAAACGCTCTATCGATAAAATTTCAGGATTTTCAGAAATAAACTGTGGTGGACACCCCTTATTGGGTGGCGGTGTCATCGGTATGTCTCGTTTTAGCCAAAAAACACATGCGTGCAAACAGTTTTTTAATTGGTACTATTCCGATGATATTGCGGTTCCCGGATTTACCATCCGCCGATATGAGTTTGCCGTTGGAACTGCTATCCAAAAACTCATTTTGAATGATTTGCCACCAGAACATGCTGCCATCATCGCTCAAACTCTGTATGACTACCGCTAATCAAAATAGAAAGGCACCACCGTAAAATGGTTTAGCTTTGCTGTACACACGACAAAAAGCATCAGCCGGATATCAAAACGATATCCGGCTGATGTCAACCTGTTACGATAGCCTAAATTTCGTAACGTGAATGTACTTATTCATAAGCCATAATAAAAGCATACGGTATCGGTAATGTTGTTTTACCGGGAACTATGGATACTGCCACATAATAGGTCCCTGCCGGTAATTTGCAAATCATATTATTTGCCAAAAAATCGTCTTCGTTCTCGGAGGGTAATGCTATTACATCAATCACATTCCCATTGGAATCTAATATTTCGAATGCCAGATGCAAGCCCCCCACCTGCTGCCAATCGTTCGTTTAGTTGCTATTCACACCTGGGCAAAGTCTATCATATGATTTCGCCAAATGTATCCGAATTCGGAGAAGCTTTCGCTTAAGCTTCATTACGTAGCGGTACATAAGGCAAATACTCCTTATCGGATATCATTTGTCGAAATCATAACATGGTATACATGGTGGTGTGAATAGTAACAATCGGTTGCTTTTATGAGAATGGCGGACAATAAATTGAGATTGCCACCCTTTATAGGCTGGTGGTAAAATAGTATTAATGAACAGATCGTAATCAAAGACGGTAATTATAGAAAGGATGGATGAAAATGATGGATAATGAAGATAATGATTATTAAAGTATATTTTGTAAGGGGTGAAGATTAACTTGCGGTTTCGGGTGGAGGTAGATAGCATAATGGATTCTGTAAACGAGTATATCGACAGCTACGAGGATGAGAAAAAGGAATGGGTTGTTGCATTTGTCACCTTTATGCGGAAGAACTATCCGAATTGGGAAGAAACGATTTCTTACCAGATGCCTACCTATAAATTCCTTGGTCAATACATTGCATTCAATGCAACAAAGACACATTTTACATTTCATACCTTAGATTTTGTAATGCTGGAGGAGTTAAAGGAAGAATTAACAAATGCAAAATTCGGCAAGCGGTGTGTAAAGGTAAAATACAAGGATAAGGATTCCATTCCTATATTGTTCGATGCCTGCAGAAAGATTGCGGATCGCAGTAAGATGGAAGATACGAACGATTTTGTAATATGAATCCAAGTGAAAGGTCCTCAAATGATATCCTTCCCTTCCAGAGTTTATGTCTGCGCGGTATCCGTAAACTCTGTGAAATGCAAAAAGCCGCGCAGAAATGAGGAAATATATGAAGCTTGTAACGTTAGGTAAGACAGGAATTACAGTAAATAAGAATGGGTTCGGAGCGCTGCCTATTCAAAGAATCGGCAGGGAGGAAGCTGCTTATCTATTGCAGAAAGCATATCATGGTGGGATTACCTTCTTTGATACGGCGAGATTCTATACCGACAGTGAAGAAAAAATCGGATATGCATTACATAGTGTCAGGGATAAGATTATTCTTGCTTCAAAAACACAGGCATTAAAGGCCGAGGATTTTTGGGACCAGCTTAATACCTCCCTGCGCATGCTGAAAACGGAATATATCGATATCTTCCAGTTTCATAATCCAAGTTTTTGCCCAAAACCGGGAGATGGAACCGGATTGTATGAAGCGATGCTGGAAGCAAAGGATAAGGGGCTGATAAAGCATATCGGCATTACCAATCACCGAATCACAGTTGCGATGGAGGCGGCAGAATCTGGTTTGTATGAGACCATCCAATTCCCCTTTAGCTATCTGGCTACCGAAGAGGAGGTTACATTGGCAGAACGGTGCAGGGAAAGAGAGATTGGATTTATTGCCATGAAGGCTTTATCCGGAGGGTTAATAACGAATTCTGCAGCTGCCTATGCTTATCTTGCTCAATTTGATCATGTCCTTCCGATCTGGGGAGTGCAGAGGGAGAAGGAACTGGATGAATTTATCTCCTACATAGAGAATCCTCCCACAATGAATGAGGAACTGGAAGCTGTCATTCGAAGGGACCGGAAGGAATTGGGCGGCGATTTCTGCAGAGGCTGCGGCTACTGCCTTCCCTGTCCGGCCAATATTGATATCCCCACCTCGGCAAGAATGTCTCTTATGATACGAAGAGCACCGGTTTCGGTATATTTAAATCAGGAATGGCAGGATAAGATGAAGAGAGTGGAGAATTGCATCCATTGTAATCATTGTAAAGATCATTGCCCCTATGGACTGGATACGCCACAGCTTTTATTGGAAAATTGGGAGGATTACAAGACGTTTATGTAAGATTGATAGGAGAATTTTGAGGTAGTCAATGAAGAACTATAAATTAACAATTCAATATGACGGAGGACGTTACAAGGGCTGGCAGCGTCTGGGTAAGGATGAGAATACGATCCAGGGCAAAATTGAGAAGGTGCTGCAGGTACTGACCGGGGAGAATATAGAGATCATCGGCTGCAGCAGAACCGATGCCGGAGTTCATGCCCTGGCGCAGATCGCCAATTTTAAAACCAACAGGAAGCTATCGGAGAAGGAAATCAAAGATTATTTAAATCATTATCTCCCGGAAGATATCAGTATTCTTAAAGCAGAGCAGGTCCCGGACAGTTTTCATTCACGGTATCATGCCAAAGATAAAACCTATCTTTATAAAATATGGAACCGGGAATATTCCCATCCGTTTTTACGTAAGTACAGTATGCATATAGCAGGGAAGCTGGATATCGATGCTATGCGCCGGGCAAGTTCCTATTTTCTTGGAGCCCATGACTTTACGGCTTTTTCGAATGCCAAATCAAAGAAAAAGTCCATGGTAAGGGAGCTGTATGCCATATCAATCGAAGAAGAGAACGGATTAATCCGTATCCGGATAAGAGGGAATGGATTCCTCTATAATATGGTCCGCTGGATCGTCGGAACCTTAATTGATGTCGGACTGGGGATATTGGATGCAGACCAGATTCCGGCAATGATTGAATCGAAGGAAAGAGATAAGACAGGACGCCTGGCGGATGCGCAGGGATTGTATCTGGAAAGCATTACATACCCTTGAATAAAATGGAACCAAAATGAAGCTATGTAGTCTAATAAGTGTATAGTACTCGTTTTACTTCTTATTCTATTATGGTTTTTTACGGAAAGGAGGTTAACTACTATAAAACGGTAGTATAAGAAGAGGAAACAGAAGACTTTTTAGAAAGGCAATGGGTTTTTCAATATGAAAAAAAAATTAGCTTACGTTTTGATGATAGTTTTCGCTATAAGCGCTTTTACCGGTTGTAAGGGTAAAAAAACAGATAATCCGGAAAACACAGCAGGGGATAATGAAATTTCATCGGATAACAATGTCACAGACGATGGTGCACAGGATCCGGCGGATGAAATAGAAGACAGCGGGGATGATTCCGAGGATGCGGCAGAAGAGAATAAAGAAAATGACAGCGAGGATGATTCTGAGGATGCCGCAGGAGAGAATAAAGAAAATGACAGCAAGGATGATACCGAAGACACAGAGAATGGGAATACGCAAGATACCGCGGATAGTGGGCTTTCCTCTATGATTAAGGAGATCTATGAAGTTAAGAATCCTGGACTGATGGTAGCGGACATTCCGGTGGATCTAAGTAACAGTGATTCGGTGAAATATTATACCGGGCTTTCGGATGCATCCAAAATAAAGGAAGCCGTTGCTTCAGAAGCAATGATCGGTTCACAGGCATATTCCCTGGTACTGGTTCAGTTAAACGATGAAAAGGATGCAGAAACGGTTGCCGATGAAATGCTGAAAGGAATTGATACCAGAAAGTGGATCTGTGTTGAGGCAGATGATCTTCGGGTTGTAGGTCATGATGATGTGATCATGCTCTTTATGGTTTCTTCTGCTTTAAAGGAAAATGTGACCTCCAAGCAAATGGTGGATGCATTCAAGGAAGTCTGTGATGGTGAGCTGGATATCGAATTAAAGAAATAAATAAATTATTATAAGATGAACCATGTCCTGATTCCGAATTGGGTATTCTGACAGGAAAGAAATCAAGGATGTGGTTTTAGGAGAAATCATGTTATTTTCAAGTATAACATTTTTATATTACTTTCTTCCTTTGGTTCTTCTTTTCTATTTTATCGTACCAGAGAAATTGAAAAATTCGGTACTCCTCTTTTCCTCTCTTATCTTTTATGGATGGGGCGAACCGAAATATATCGTTTGGATGGTATTATCTATCGTAGTCCATTATATCCTGGGTATTCTGATTGAAAAGCATGCAGGAACAAAGAAGGCAGAATTATGGCTGGTGATATCGATAATTTTCTCGATCGGATTGCTTGGCTATTTTAAATATACGGATTTTTTTATCTCGAATATCAATAAGGTTACGGGGCTGTCCTTGCCAATGCTATCAATTGCTCTTCCGGTCGGTATCAGTTTTTATACCTTTCAGATATTAAGTTATACCATTGATGTTTATCGTGGACATGCAAAAGCCCAGAAAAATTTTGTTTCCCTGGCTACCTATGTTGCCCTGTTTCCGCAGCTGATTGCAGGACCGATTGTGCGTTATGTTGATATAGCATCTGCACTGGAACACCGGACGCACAGCTTTGCAAAATGGCATGCCGGCTTACGCCGGTTTCTGTTTGGACTTGGGAAAAAAGTTCTGATTGCCAATTCTCTCGGTGAAATCAGTGAGATTTTTAAAAGCACGAATCAAAATACCGTATTGTTTTATTGGATGTATGCCGTTGCTTTCACTCTCCAGATCTATTTTGATTTCAGCGGATACAGTGATATGGCGATCGGGTTAGGAAAATTATTCGGATTTGATTTTCAGGAGAATTTTAATTACCCGTATATATCCCGCAGTATCACTGAGTTCTGGCGCAGATGGCATATATCGCTTGGCACATGGTTCCGGGATTATCTATACATCCCTTTAGGAGGAAACCGTGTAAAGAAAAGCCGCTGGCTGTTTAATATCCTGGTCGTTTGGATGCTTACCGGCTTATGGCACGGCGCAGCCTGGAATTTTATCGTCTGGGGGTTGATGTTTGCCCTATTACTGATAAATGAGAAGTTATGGCTTGGAAAAGCTATCAATAGATTGCCGAATATTTTTTCGCATCTCTATGTCTTGCTTTTTGTAGGGATTGGTTTCGTTATTTTTGATGCTGCGAGTATGGGGGAGGCAATAAAACGTATCGCTTCCATGTTCGGGATGGGAAAAATAAAGCTGGCAGATATACAATCTATATATTATCTGAGAAGCTACGGACTACTGCTCATCATCGCAGCGGTGGGCTGTACGCCGCTGCCAAAGCGATGCGTTGCGCGTATTCGAAAGATTCCCCATATGGATCACGTACTAGCTGTATTAGAACCGATCCTTTGCGTGATATTACTTCTTACAGCTACGGCTTATTTGGTGGATGCTTCTTTTAATCCGTTCTTATATTTTCGATTCTAAGGAGGAATAAAATCATGCAGGAACATCAGAAAAATGTCATTCCGGTAATGTTCATAGGAAGCATCTGGCTCATGCTTGCACTCTTTTGCTGGACAAAGCCTTCGGATGAAATATCAAAGAGTGAGAGAAGAGAACTGGAGCAGCTGCCGGAGCTTACCTCAGATATGCTGCTATCCGGGGAGTTTATGAAGAATTTTGAGCGGTATGCCCAGGATCAGTTTCCACGCCGTACTACGTTTCGTAAATTAAAAGCATATACCAGATTCAATATTTTTGCGCAGAAGGATAACAACGGTATTTATCTGGAAGACGGTTATGCCGCAAAGCTGGAGTATCCGTTAAACGAAAGCTCCCTTCTATCTGCAGCGGATAAGTTTCGCTATCTATATGAGAAATATATGAAGGAGCAAAATCTTAAGGTTTATCTTTCGGTCATTCCGGATAAAGGATATTACCTGGCCGCTCCCAATGGTTATCCTTCGATGGATTATGAGCGGCTGTTTGAAATCATGAAAAGTCACACGGAATTTGCAGAGTATGTCGATATAGCAGATGTTCTTGAACTGGAGGATTACTATTATACAGATATTCATTGGAGACAGGAAAAACTTATTAAGGTGGCAGAAAAGTTCGGGACAGCGATGCATATTTCCAAAGACCTTTCCCTGAAGTATGATGTGATCGAGTCGGACGCTCCCTTCTATGGCGTATATTACGGTCAATCTGCTCTGCCTCTGGAACCGGAAAAATTATATTATCTCACCAATGATACCATTCGTGACTGTACGGTTTATAATGTGGAAACGAATCAGACAACTCCGGTCTATGATATGGAGAAAATGAAGGGGAAAGACCCTTATGAAGGATACCTGTCGGGTGCCGCTCCTCTGCTTTTTATAGAGAATCCCCATGCAGCGAGCAGGAAAGAGCTGATCGTATTCCGTGACTCCTTTGGCAGCAGCCTGATTCCTTTGTTACTGGAGGGATATTCTAAGGTTACCTTGGTTGATCTACGATATATTGCAAGTGACTATTTAGAAAACTTCATTATCTTTGACAATCAGGAGGTGCTGTTTTTATATAGTACCCCCGTACTGAATTCATCGATGGTCTTAAAATAAATTACCCTGTCAAGTTTCAAATAGCACCCTAACACCTTCCAATAAAGTGGAAATATTGTTTGACAATGTGAATCAATTGCATTAAAATGGGAATCAAAGTGACGGTTGCATTACAGGAAGAATATGGACCTTTTATATCCTTCGCGTTCGTTCTGCAACGGTCTCTGGATAAACCAATAAGGTGGTGAATAAAATGGGAGATAAGAATCCGAAGAAGGCACCGAAGAAGAAAGGCGGAAAGAGTTCAGCACAGGCATCCAGCTCTACAAAGAAATAATGATTTATATTAATGCTTTTCTCAAAATACAGTTAGAAGTTAAAAATTTATAGAAAGTAATGGAGTTTGTGCTTTCGTAAATTGATCTTTAATTTCAACTGTATTTTTCTGTTTCAATATTAACCTCAAGACAGATATTGACTTGTTTACCCCCCTTAGTTGTAAATTAATTATATAGGAATAAGTGTTTCTTTCACTGTGGATAAAAGATTTATTATACAAGAAGGGAATCTATATGAAAAAAAGTATATATCACATTAATAAAGTAAGCTTACAAAGCAGGCTAATACGTATATTTCTATTGACTTCTGCAGTTCCAATTCTATTTTTGAGCTTTTTTTCTTATTATAATATTTCAGATACACTTAAAAAAAATACAAAAGAATTTTCGATAAATAATTTGAAGCAGACAGGAAAAAATCTGGAGATTTGGCTGGAATCCTATGAAGATTTACTTTATCAGATTTATACAGACGATGATGTGGTATCCTTGGTAAATAAACTTAATAATAAAGAGGATGCTCCGGTTGCAAAAAATCAGTTACGAAGATATTTAAGGGGTTTATTAAATACCAAGGAATATATCCGCTCCATAGCAATTATGACCCCGGAAGGCATGGTTATTACTTATGATCAGTTAACCTCTGTTACAAATAAAAATTCATGGCTGGACAGCTTTAGTTTAGCTCCAGAAAAATTATATGAAGAAGTATCTGCAGATAATAAGACCCATGTATTTCCGACGGAGTATGGAGTGAGTTTTGCCAATAAGGATTATTATTTGTTCCATATAGCTCATCGTATTATAGATTATAAAAATTTAGAAAATAAAATAGGTATTGTGATTATAAGTATTGATGAAAAGTTCTTACGAAATGTTTGCTTAGTACAAGATGATTCTGAAAAAGAGTTAAATAATTTTAAGTTTATCGTTGATGATAAGGGAAGGATTATATCCTTTATCAATCAGGATAACTTAACACATAAAATTACAGATGGAAAGGCTTCCTTGGAAAAGAGACAGGATGATTATTTTAAATTTATAATTGGAGAAGGACTGTTTGAAAAAGAGTATACTTCTATCAATGTATATCGAGATGAGGCTCTGTCTTGGGATATAGTGAATGTATCAAATCAAAGAGATACGATGACTAAATTAAGTAAACAGCAAGAAATTGATATTATGATAAGTCTCCTATCTTTAACAGTAGTTATAATTTTAATTGTGATTTTATCAAGACAACTGGGAAATTCAATTAAGAGGGTAGTTACAACTATGCAGGTGGCAAGTTCTGGAGACTTAGGGATTCGGGTTAAGGTGGACAAGCAGATGCCACTTGAGGTAGAAGCCATAGCTTTTCAATTTAACGATATGCTTGGTAAACTTGATGATGCCATGAAAAAAGAAAAAGAAGCCGGAGAACGCCAGAGGCTTGCCTCTGAGTAATAATTCTTTCTGGTGACCAACTCCGTTCGGATACTGTCTAGCTTCTTCTTCACAAAAGAAAGAGACAGCTTTCCACCAATCAGGAACTTATAGTGATTCTTGTACATGGAGTTGATATTGTCCGCACTGTAAAAGCCACGATCCATGACGAGTTTTACCTTATCCAGTTGCAAAAATGTAATGTCCTTCAGAAGGTTTGTAACAGTCTTAACGTCAGATACATTTCCCGGAAGCTTTCTGTAGTATGCAGGAAGCCCTGACTGTTCACCTAGAAGCAGGGCCAGGTTAATCTGTGGAAGACGGTCTCCCTCCTTGTTCTTACCGTATTTCACCTGACGAATTAGCTCTGAATGGGATGAGATGCTTGTAGTATCAAAGGCTAGAAATTCTGTTTCCAAACGCCGCTCAGCTTGTAAACTGAAAAACTTCATTTTCTCCGCCTCACCAATGGAATCAAGAAGTTCACTGCTACGTTGGGAAGGTATGTCTCTTCCATAAGGATGTTTATGAGTACGATTCCATTTCCGAAACCGGTATAACGGACTACTTTCCAATATGAGATAGTAAACGATAGAAAGAATCTGTTTATAGGAGTCCGGAAAACATAGCTTGAGGTCATGTGTGACCCCTGTAATGTCACCAATCTGTTCAAGCAGATAAACTGCTCCATAGAATTGGCGTAGGCATTGGCTGGTAGGAGCAGGACCTGGCTGAATATTTCTTTTTGCTTTGTTAAGCTCCATCTGTAGAAGATATTTTTTGTTTGGAATGAATTCACCATTTATGTTTTTTCCGATATAAACTCGTTTATGAGCACCACGCTTTTTCTTTGTATCCCAATAAGGGTGATCTTCATAGACGTATTCGGTTCCATTAATCATTTGAGTACCTTTTGACATAATGCACCTCCATAGACATATTTTATATCTATGTTTAGAGGATGTCAACTACATTAATCACTGATTTTACAAGGGTTTCTTACAATCCTAGATATAAAATCTCGGGATTGCAGGTTGTAGACCGGTAAGAAACATTATCATGTAGTACCCACTCATTTGCCATACACGCATGATTACTAGTGCTGGTTTTGCCCAGGAAGGATCATTTAACCAATTTGGACCCTTCAAACCAAATAAGCCCAATATATTGTTAATTAACCCCATATTGGGATTAAAAATCCACATCCAAACCATACTAACGGCTATCGTTGAAGTAATTGATGGCAAAAACAATATAACCCGGTAAATTTTACTGCTCAGACCTTTTGACTTTTTGTTAATTAATACTGCCAGCAAAAGTGAAAATACTAATACGATTGGAACCAAGGTTATAACAAAAAACAATGTATTACCCATATATTGATAGAAATATTTATCATTCGTAAAAATATCAATATAGTTTTTCAAACCAACAAACTTTGGTTTCGTAAGCAGATCCCAATCGGTAAAAGAATAATATAAAGACCGGATGATTGCACCGAAAGTGAATATGGAAAATCCGATTAACGCAGGTAGCACAAAAAGCCAGCCCAGTCGTGCTTCTTTTGCTTTGAGACTATATTTCTTTCTTGTTGTTCTAATCAAAATTATACCTCCTCTATATACAACCCATTTCCTTTATGATGACAATACAGCTTATTCATTTCATCATCATTCCCACCTTTATTAAACGAAAGGTTCGTTCGGCTGCGTTTAATAGTAATTCCTCCGCACGTTCCATGGCTTCCTCCATATCCATTGCTGCATTGATTGCAGGAACAATAGAATCGATCCCTTATTGGTAAATATCCAATGCTCCTTCACCCATTACTCCAAC
>ENA-UOOK01006256-UOOK01006256.1-fermentation-metagenome-genome-assembly--contig:-NODE-6256-length-11496-cov-3.968709_pt1 | contig 11496 bp, 13 predicted proteins | sample MGYA00245777_ERZ724023 | MGnify/ENA primary metagenome ERZ724023 (study PRJEB28704, sample SAMN03018312) | fermentation metagenome | biome: anthropogenic terrestrial biome; feature: soil; material... | reverse complement strand
GGTCAACCAGCCCTCTTGTAAGCTTTGGCAGAGACTTTATCAGGTAATGGCGAGACTGTACTTTTAGCTCATCTAAGCAATGAAAACAACACTCCATCTCTTGCTCACGAAACTGTGAAGAAATGTATAGAAAGTTTGGGAATAAATGTGCATAGAGATATAGCTTTAGAGCTTACATATAGGGATAGGCCAACTAAAGTGTATACCCTATAATAGATGGGAGGAATGGGAAATGTACTATGAAAGACCACCTAAAAGAAGGAGTAAATTTTCTTACTTTGTTGTTGCATTGATTGCAGCAATTGTTGGGGGCATAGTTAGTGCATATATTGCACCAGTATATCTTTATGGGAAACTAATACCTATGCCAGATATATATAAAGAAAACATGTCCAATGTGGAAAAACAAATAAATATTACCCCTAATAGTGATATATCATCAGTATCAGCAGTAGCTAAAAAGGCTATGAGTTCTGTAGTGGGTATAACCACTATTCAAGTTCAGAGGAAATTTATTTGGGAAGAAGAAACTTTGCCCTACATTAAGTCCTCACAAAACTGTTGAAGGTTCAATTGGAGGTATAATTGGTAGTATATTTCTCACATATATTTTTGCAAAATACTTTAATCTATACCCTATGTCAAAAATAATAGTTCTTTCAATTTTATGTTCTATTATGTCACAATTTGGTGATTTAACTGCTTCAAGAATCAAGCGTATTACGGGCATAAAGGATTATGGAAAAATAATGCCGGGTCATGGTGGCATATTAGATAGATTTGATAGCATACTTTTTACTTCTCCAATAGTATATTATTATGTAAAGTTTTTTCTATAAATAGATAGGTGGTGTTTATTATGACTACAGCATTAGCTGCAATTTTTGTTTTTATGTCAATAATCATTTTTCATGAATTTGGACATTTCATTGTTGCAAAATCGGTAGATATAAAGGTACCTGAATTTTCAATTGGAATGGGTCCAAAAATATTGCACAAGAAAAAAGGGGAAACAGATTATGTACTAAGAGCCTTACCTATTGGTGGATATGTAAGGATGGAGGGTGAAGATGAGAATTCTGAAGATCCAAGAAGCTTTACAAAAAAGCCTATTAGATCAAAAATGGCTGTTATAGCTGCTGGGTCAATAATGAATTTTGTTTTAGCAATAATTGTTTTTACAATTTTTTCATTTGGAGCTGGTATGCCTACAACAACAATTAAGGAAACAATAAAGGACTCTCCTGCTCAAGAGGCAGGGTTAAAAAGTGGAGATAAAATAGTTGAGATTAATAACGAGAGCACTAAATCATGGAATAAAATTGTAGATGCTATTAATAGTTCACCACCAAAGAAAGAAATGAAAGTCACTGTTTTGAGGGGCTCAAAACTAATAGATTATCGTTTAACACCTAAAATAGACAAAGAATATAACAACAGGCTGATTATAGGAATTGTTCCTACATCAGAGAAAACAATATTTTCAGCTATTAAGGGTGGTTTTGAAAAAACCATTGCTGTTCTTGGACTAATGTTTCAATTTTTGAAAATGGTGTTTACGGGTCAAGTTAAAACTACAGATTTATCTGGTCCTGTGGGGGTTATATATACAGTAGGAGAAGCAGCAAAATATGGATTCTTAAATGTTCTTTATATTACAGGATTTATAAGTGTTAACTTAGGCTTTTTTAATTTATTACCTATACCTGCGCTAGACGGTAGTAGATTGATGTTTCTAACGGTTGAATTAGTAAGAGGAAAACCAGTAAACCCTGAAAAAGAAGGATTCGTACATTTTATCGGTTTTGTTTTATTAATAACATTGCATTATGTGAAGTTGGACCTGTAGTAATTAGTTCTTTGACGATTAAAGGTGGAAAACCCATTGCACCTGGTGTTAATGGGTATCGATACGTCCATCAATTCCTTAAATCTGATGGAACTTATAAATTAGAATGTACGGGAAGAGGGAACAATCTATGTGCCATTTATTACGCTTATGGTCCAGATGGTGGAACGGTTACTGTATCAGACAATAACAATAATTCATATTCTTTTTATTACTCTCAATTTGAAAGTGTAGTTAATGAAATGATTAACGAGATATCTTTAGAACAGGAAGCTTCACATAAATCCAGACAGTTAATTTTATATTCTATTGAAGGTCACCAAGTTCATATTGGAGTAGTGGCACATACTGTTGATTTAGAGGATGATTGTGGAACACTTGAAACAGAATTTTCAATAGTAGTTGTAGAATTTTAAAATTTATAACAACAAGATAGATTGTATGCCTTTACAATCTATCTTGTTTTAAAATTATCAATAATGAAAACCTTTTATGTATTTATCCTATTTCAAATAATTATCTCGGCGTACTCTCAAAATCACCTTTGTTCCATACTGGAACACGATACGACAATTATTTTTAACCATCTGCAAACAGACTATTTAGACGATTATCGAGTTGCTTTAGACAACGAACGTATTTGGTTTTATAAGTACAATGCGTCTTATATGCATGCTAATGAATTTACCCTTTATTGCTTTTATATAAATGAAACGAAAGTCGATTCTTTTATTATTAAAATTCCTCGTTTAAATAGTTCTCTACGAAAAGACTATTATGATAATTATAATCTTTTCACGGTTTATAATGATTTTATCTTACTCGGATATGACCGTTATCTACTTATTCTAAAAAGAAACAATAACACATTTAAGATTTATAAAAAATTAAAACTTAACATACAATTATTACCTGAATTTGCTTCATTTATCTCAGAGAACAGCATATTCTTGGCAAGAAATGAAAATTTTAGTATATATCCTAAAATAAAATCAAATACGCAAATAACAGTATATAATCTTTATCCAGCAAAAAAGGGCTACTCCATACAACCGTTTTTTCCATTTATTGCTTCCACACATTGCAGATATGGTGGTGATTTTTTCTCTGTCAACTCAGACAGAACATGCATATCATTCCATCAAAGAACTAATTATCACATAGACCTGTTCGATACAAGCTTATTGTTACGCGAAAGCATTCATTTTACACCTGATTATTGGCATCAGGTACCTGAAGATCAAATCCGGTTGATAGATAGTTCTCAACAAGCATATATTCTGATTTCATGTGTTATGCCACTATTAAAAAAACATTCCTTTTTAGATCATGTATATTGGTTAGATTCAAATACGATTCTAACAAAGTATTTCAATCAAAATATATGTTATTATGATGTCATTGAGAAACAAAATAACGAATGGAAAATTTCAAAATCTCAATTAAACGTAAATACTCCGAATACAAATGAAGTAATTACAAAAAAACAATACTGGATTGTAAAGCAACATTTGGATAAAGTGTTTATATATAAAAACAAAATGATTTGTGTTTCCTCCATTCCAGCTATCAATCCCATAGGAAAGACGATTGATGCCTATACAGCCGATAAAACAACTTATTTCAAAAACCAATCGGCTTGTTTTTCAATCGCTGTATTTACGCTAAAATATCCTTAATATGTATCTAAAGTTTTATCATATCATTCTATTATTGTTGTTTGTTCCTATTCTAAAATCGCAAAATTTATCCTATGCGAATTTTGCTTTTTCAATTGATAATAAAATTGTACCCTTGTATGAGCATTCAAAAACAATCATCATAGTGATTCCCAATATCTATTGTTCGGGATGTGTAAAGCAAATTTCATATTTCTTTGTTAAACAAGTAAAACATAAAGCAAATTTCTCATTGATTATTCTTACAGAGGGATTGGATGATAAACCCTCCTTCAACAGAGGACAAATCAGTCACTTTACACAGTTATTCCCTGATTGCAAAGGCGTTTATTTCGAATTTCCCGAAAGAATGTCAAAAGAAGAACGCCAACGTCTAAATCTAACATCCTATTTCAATGTGTCCTATGCTCCCTCCGCATATCCTTTGATACTGCTTAAAAGTGAGCATTCATGCCTGTTGTTCAAATACAATGAATTCAATGACAAAGCAAAAAAAATAATCAAACGATTTTGCCGTTCTAAATCATTATGAACGGTTCAAAAAGAAATTTATAAAACATCGTAATTCCCTTTAGCATGAATTCATCTTTGCAATATTCAAAAAAAGCAAGTAAGACAGTCCGTTATGAGGAAATCCTGCCGCAAATAAAATCTTTAGTTGAAAGCGAAACAGATATGATTGCCAATATGGCAAATATATGTGCCGTATTGAAGGAAGTATTTGATTTCTTTTGGGTTGGTTTTTATTTAGTAAAGGACAATGAATTGGTTTTGGGTCCTTTTCAGGGATCGTTGGCGTGTACTCGAATTTCTAAAGGAAAGGGAGTGTGCGGAACAGCATGGGAGCAGGCTCATACGTTGATAGTTCCCGATGTAGATCAATTTGAGGGACACATTGCCTGCAGTTCACTTTCTCGTTCGGAATTGGTATTACCCTTGTTTTACAAAAACGAGATAATAGCCGTTTTAGACATAGACAGTCAACATTTAGATCATTTTGATGATACCGATGTATTTTATTTAGAACAAATGTTAAGCTATTTATCAAAATAACATCTTTGTTTCTAAATATTTGAATAAAATGTAGGCATTTTACTTGTATTTTTATTAATGATTTATACAATAATATGGGATGTTTGCGTTTTTAATTATAATAATGATTCAGTAAAATAAGTATAAATTCAAAATGAATAGTGATGAAAAAGTTAATTGTATGTTTATGTGTATGTTGTTCAATGCTAAGTATGGCACAACAGAAAGTGACGGAAGAAAAATTGTTGCAAATCATGCAAACCGAATTGAATCGGAATATGCAAAGATTGCAAAATGAAGAAGTTCCTGTGTATTTATTAAGTTATCGTATCGATGATCAACAAGAACATGCGATTGCATCCAGTTTTGGTGCCTTGAGTTCCTCCCAAAAATCCTCTAAACGAATGTTGACCATACAGGTAAGAGTGGGAAGCAAAACGATGGATAATTATAGAGAAACCCGTAAAGCCGATTATACCGAAGGTAATATCAGGTTCTTTGTCTCAGAGAAACGCATATCCTTAGATGATGATTCAAAATCTATCGCTCAAACGTTATGGCTTGAAACAGAAAATGTGTATAGGATGGCAGTGAAAAAGTATGAACATATAAAGACGACGGCTTCGTTGTTGGTTGACAGGGAAGATCAGTCTCCCGATTATTCCGATGCAGACAAAGTAAGCTATTATGAACCTCCTATTGATTTTGCTACCTTGAATTTCAATGCGAAGCAATGGGAAGATAAGCTAAAATCATATACGGAACTCTTTGTTGATAAAAAAGAAATATTAAGCAACAGCGGTTTAGTGAGTATATTATTACAGCGTAAATATTATGTCAATAGCGAAGGTACATCCATAGCGCAGAATTATACCGCAGCATTTTTATATATTACGGCACAAACACAAGCCGATGATGGAATGGAATTGCCTATGTATAAAAGTTATTTTGCACATACCCCTTCCGGATTACCAGATGATGCTACCGTTAAAAACGATATTTATCAAATCATTAATAAATTGATTCTTATGCGTACAGCACCGGTTGTGGATGCTTTCAACGGACCGGCCATTTTATCCAAAGAGGCTGCCGGCGTGTTTTTTCATGAGATTTTCGGACACAGAGTGGAAGGCTATCGCATGAAAAATGAATCGGATGCACAAACCTATAAGCGAAAAGTAAATGAAGAAATATTGCATCCCGATATATCCGTTGTTTTTGATCCAACCATTAATCAATACAGAGGTCTTCCTTTGAATGGCAGCTATCAATATGATGATGAAGGCGTAAAAGGACAAAGAGTGCTTGTTGTAGATAAAGGTGTGTTGAAAAACTTTTTGATGACACGGACCCCCATAGAGAATTTCCCCACATCGAATGGGCATGCAAGGGCTTCCATAAACTATCAACCGGTTTCCCGTCAATCCAATTTAATCGTGGAGACGGCTCGTCCGTATACCGATGTGGAATTGAGACAGCTTTTAATAGAAGAGGCGAAGAAACAAGGGAAAGCCTATGGATATCGCTTTGAACAAGTGAGAGGTGGATTTACTTTGGTAGGAAGATATTTTCCTAATTCATTTAATGTTACTCCTATTGAAGTCTATCGTGTGTATGTGGATGGCCGTCCCGACGAATTGGTAAGGGGTGTAGATTTGGTAGGAACCCCCTTAGCGATGTTCTCACAGATAGAGGCTTTAGGCGATACGCACGGGAATTTCATTGGTACTTGTGGAGCAGAATCAGGAATGGTCCCTGTAAGTTGTTGTTCCCCCGCTTTGTTTGTGAAACGCATCGAAACACAGAGAAAGTCTAAAAATCAAGACATTGCTCCTATATTGGAACGTCCTTATGAAAAAGATATCGCTCCTCAAAGCGATTTTAATTCCATGGCTTTTAAAGCGATGGAAGATGAAATAAACCGTAATATGTCATTGAGAGTGGATAGTTTACAAGCTCCTTATTATATTAGTTATCTAATAAGCGATGCGAAAATCACGGAAGTAAGCAGTTCGTTGGGAGGCTTAACTAAGTCAGAGCAATTACCTTATAAGAATCAAACAACAACAGTATTAGTAGGCAATCACACCTTTAATAATCTAAATTTTTCAACCAATCCCAACGTACGAAGATCTTTTCCTGTAGAGGGCGATTACAATGCGCTGAGAACTTCGCTGTGGGCAACGACCGATGAATGTTATAAAAAAGCGGTTCAAACGTTGGAATCTAAAAGAACAGCTATCGAACAACAAAATATTCCGGAAGAAGAAAAAAACATCCCTGATTTCACCGCGGTTCCGATACAAACACAGCTCTTGTCTGTAGAGAAAGCAGATGTAAATCAACAGGAAGTGGAGAAATTGGCCAATGAGTTGTCGAAAGTATTTGAAAATTATCCTGAGTTTATCAATTCTAAAGTAAATATTAAAGTATTTGATGCTAATGTATTGTATTTGAATTCAGAAAACATAAAGTACCTGCAAGCGTTTGGTTTAACCAAACTAAGTGTGAATGCGTCTATCAAAACAGCCGAAGGCGAAGTGTTGAATGATGAATTTATTTGTTATGGAAACTCTTACAATCAATTGCCCGACAAGGAAACTTTGAAGAATAGCATATTGAAAATGATTGCTACCATGCAAGCCTTGTGCAAAGCTCCCGCCATTAATCAGAGCTATGAAGGACCGGTAATGTTCGACCAGGAAGCAGTCGGCTACATTGTTTCTGAAGCCTTTTTTAACAGCTCCAATGCTTTGATAAGCAAACGTAAAAACATTGAAAGTGGAGCTTCTTCCTTTGATGTATTTGCCCTCTTAGGAGGTGAAAATTCCAAAATAAATAAATACGAAGCTCAAATCGGCAAAGAAGTAATCGATAAAAATATTTCCCTCACTGCCATTGACAAAACCACTATGTTTGAAAACACTCCTCTTATTGGATCTTACGTGGTAGATGCGGAAGGAGTGAGTGTAGCGGATAAATTACCCTTAATTGCCAATGGAATTTTGCAGACCTTGCTCAGGGATCGAATTCCAACGGCACAAATGCCTCAATCGAATGCTCACAAACGTTTTGCTCTTAATTATAATGAGTTAACGCCTTCCTTAAGTCCCGGAGTCGTTGAATTTACCGCCAAAAAGACCATGAGCGAGGAGAAAGCCAAAAAACAATTGTTGTCATTGGCCAAAAGCAAGGGACTGGAATATGCCTATATAGTCCGTAAATTTGCGAATTACACCGATTTTTCGGGCGAGGATATTGCTTCCAGTGTGCTACGTATGAGTTTAGGTCTCAACACGATTAAACCATTTTATATTTATAAAGTATCTGTAAAAGATGGAAGTGAAACATTGGTTCGCATGGCTATCATGTCGAAAATTACCATGGAAACATTCAAGAAGGTGGCTGCTGTCGCTTCCGGTCAACAGGTTTATAATACGATGTTGCCGAGCGAGGGTCAAGGCGGATTGGGAAGTTTATTCTCTACAGGCGGAGGTGTTCCAAGTAGTTTTATTGTACCTACTGCTATCGTGTTGGAGGATGTTGAAATAAAGAAAGATCAGGGAGTTATACTACAAAAACCTTTTGTTACACCCAATCCTTTGACGGAATAAAGTCAAAGCGCAGGAATGGCCTGTATAGGCAATAATGCAGGTAAAAACATAGAAATATAGTCTGAAAATTCGATTTATACGAAATCCTTGTATGCAAAGGATTGCTATGAATCTAAGCGTTGACAAAATGGATGGTATTGCAAGCTACTAAAGCGGCGGTTTCAGTACGTAATCGGTTTGAACCTAAGCGAACTGTCGTAAAACCATATTCTTTGGCAAGTGCTATTTCTTGGGGTGTAAAGTCTCCTTCGGGGCCTATCAATACAAGGGTGTCCGTATTTCTTTTGCAAACCTGTTGTAATAAGGGAGTCGGACCCTCTTCTTCGCCACAATGGGCAATGAATTTTTGGGTTTCTTTGGCGGTTTTAATCAACGTTTGTAGCGATGTGTCGGAATGAAAAACCGGTAACACATAGCGTAAGGATTGTTTCAATGCGGCAATAAGAATACGTTCAATGCGAGGACTCCTACTCTTCGTTTTTTCGGAATTTTTGCATTGGATCGCTGTGATTTCCGAGACTCCGATCTCAACGGCCTTTTCGACAAACCATTCGTAACGTTCGTTGTTTTTGGTTGGAGCCACGGCTATATGTACGTGATAGGGGAATGCACTTCCTATGTATTTTTTATGGGTTATTTCGAGGGTGCAATGCATGCTGTGGTCGTCGATGATCGAAGCCTCAAATAAATTCCCTTTCCCGTCGGTTAAACGGAGAGAATCCCCTCGTTTTAAGCGCAAAGATTTGATACAGTGTTTGGATTCCAATTCGGAAAGGGTATATATATCTTCGGTGATATCGGGAGCGTAAAATAACTGCATCGTCGAAATTAAAATTTTAATTTAAACTCAAGGTCTCCATTTTGGTTAGGCACTAAATAGATAGAAGAACGTTCCAAATCAAGCAGTTTTCCGGTTTTGTCAATAAAGTAAAAGCTGCGTAGCAAAAAGAATATCCCGCCGGCAGCAGCGATCGACCCGACAGCAAAAACCGGCGTTTCCGCTTTTGTATTCTTAAAATAGGTAAATCCTAAGGTGTTGGCTGTAAGCCCTCCGGCCAATAAACAAATGCCTACGTAGAAGTTTTTGGTTGACTTACGTAAATAATAACCCGGTGTATGTTTGAACAAATCACTGCCGGAAAGATTGTCTAATTGTTTCATTCGCAGGATATCGGCTTTAGTTGCTTGTCGGATGCAGAGGATATACTCTTTGACCATGTCTTTGGAAAGGGCAAATACATAATTATAACTATCAAAAGTATAGATAGCATTGGCTGTATCAAGCAGTTTGCCGTAAATGGTATCGTTCGAGGAGGTTATGATAGCATCAATGCACTGTCCTTTGGCAAGGGATAGGGTTGCAAATAACAGAAGCAGTATGCTAATCTTTTTCATGGTATATATGTGACTATTGATTCTTTCGTTGTATCGCTTTTAAAGCAGCATGGAATATATGTTCTTTATCAAGGTGAAAATAGGTTAAAAGTTCTTCCGGTTTACCGCTTAGGCCGAAACGGTCGTCCATAGCGACATATTCTTGAGGGCAGGGGAAATTTCTAACCAACACTTGCGCAATACTATCGCCTAATCCGCTGTTGATAAGATGTTCTTCGGCAGTAACAACGCATTTCGTTTTTTGTACTGAATGTAAAATGGCTTTAATGTCAAGGGGTTTGATGGTGTGTATGTTGATAACTTCGGCCGAAACTCCTTTTTGGTACAACATATAAGCAGCTTCTAAGCTGGGGTATACCAAGTGTCCGGTAGCGAAGATAGTAACATCCGTACCTTCTTGCATCAGCAAAGCTTTTCCGATTTCGAATGCTTGATTTTCGGGTGTAAAGTTGGGCATTTTCGGACGTCCGAAACGAAGGTAAACAGGTCCTTTGTAGTCGGCTATGGCCATGGTAGCGGCTTTGGTTTGATTAAAATCGCAAGGATTGATAACAACCATGTTGGGGATGGTTTTCATAAAGCCGATGTCTTCCATCACTTGATGTGTAGCGCCGTCTTCGCCGGTAGTGATGCCTGCGTGCGAACCGCATATCTTTACATTGGTCTCGGAATAAGCTACCAACATACGGATTTGATCCAGCACACGGGTAGTACAGAAGTTGGCAAAAGAGCCGGCATAGGGGATTTTACCGCTAAGGGCAAAACCTGCTGCCATACCTATCATATTGGCTTCGGCTATGCCTGTTTGAAAAAAACGTTCGGGAAATGCTTTGGCAAAAGCATCCATTTTGACAGAGCCCGTTAAATCTGCACAAAGTGCGACGATGTTTTCGTTACGTGTTGCTGCTTCTAATAAACCTTCGCCGAAACCTGCCCGGCATTCTTTCTTTTCCGTAAATTGTATTTCTCGCATTTTTAATAGAATATATGAAATGTTGTTAATAACTAATTCTTTTTTTTCCGTTATTTTATTCTCCTGCAAAGGTAAACAATTTTATTGGGTTTAGGTGTTAAATGAGAAATAATTTTTTAGCTTCAGTATGTTATGAATACAAAAATTAAGACAAGAGATTAATTTTATCAATAGTACTATCTTATTGTTTTATATAAAATAATGTTGTACTTTTGCCTGTAAAATAATGAAGATGTTTTTTGCGAAATATTTATTTTCTTTGTTGGCATTTTCTTTGTTTGAAAGTATATCTGCGCAAAACAATGTAGACTTATCTGAAGGCGTAGATTATCAAATGGATTCAATCATAAGTGAAAATACAAAAGCACTCGTTTATAGTATTGTGTCAGACTATGATTATATTAATATAGATTATGTGCTTAATCAATATTGTGCACTTGTTCAAGACTATACTATTATAGTAACTAAGGAAAGAAATAATAGAAAACTTTTCAAAAGGTACAATTACAGAAAAGATACAATCAAATCAAATCCTTTTAATGAGGAAGATTTATCTTTCGTAATATATCAACAAAAAGATACGTCCAAATATTTATTGATAAATCCAGTCAAAGGAAAAAAGTTTGTCAATGATAAAGATAGTAGAAGACCTATCCTTTATATTGGTAAACCTCTTTTTACAAAGGACATGAAAACAGCATATGTTTTTATTAGTATTCAATATGGAGGTGGGTGTGTTGGATATGAATGTTATTATAAATATAGTAGTGGTAAATGGGTATTAACAAAAAAAACAAATACCTTAAGATGCTAAGAATAGAACAATATATATTATTTTATCACTATAGTCCGATAAATTCAACAGATTCTTCGCTTCGCTCAGAATGACGGTCCTATGCTTAGTCTAGAGTAGGCTGAGGGCTTGCTTTGCGGCGGAGCCGCAAAGCAAGCCCT
>ENA-UOOK01006255-UOOK01006255.1-fermentation-metagenome-genome-assembly--contig:-NODE-6255-length-11498-cov-12.627283_pt1 | contig 11498 bp, 6 predicted proteins | sample MGYA00245777_ERZ724023 | MGnify/ENA primary metagenome ERZ724023 (study PRJEB28704, sample SAMN03018312) | fermentation metagenome | biome: anthropogenic terrestrial biome; feature: soil; material... | reverse complement strand
TAACGAAGGATCGGATTACCGAGCTTGCGCAGCTTACGGACCGTTGTATAAATAAGAGGTTACCCATGAAAAGAGTGAAATCAAAAACTATTTTCGGTATTTTACTGGGGCTGCTTTTTTTCTATCCTGTGCTGTCGCAGACAGATTTTTCCAATGAAATGTTCGATTTGGCAAAATTGAAATCAGGAGTGAAAAACAAACGTATTTCCAGTACCGATACTACAGGTGGCAACAGGGATCATCTTGAACCGTTCGAACCCGGAGAAAAGAAGACCATTGCGGAGATCCAAGGAGCTGGAGTAATCAATCATATTTGGATTACCATTGCACCTCCTCCCGGAGAATTAAATCGTAATGATATCATTTTACGTATTTATTGGGATGGAAACGATTATCCATCGGTAGAATCGCCTATCGGTCCATTTTTCGGACAAGGATGGGATGAACGTTACAATTATGCCTCGTATCCTTTGGCGGCGGGTCCGGAAAATGGAACTGGACTGTCCAGTTATTTTGTCATGCCTTATGAAAAAGGCGCTCGAATAGAAATTGAAAATCAAACCGATAAAACCATTAATGCTTTCTATTTTTATGTGGACTACTTGGAAATGCAACGATTGCCCGCGAATATGGGACGTTTTCATGCCTGGTATAATCATAATGTTACGGAAGCGCTACCCGAAGGCGAAACTGAATGGGCGCTGATAGCTCCGCAGAAACCGAATAATACAGGCGAAAACAATTATGTATTTGTCCATACTCAAGGCAAAGGTCATTTTGTAGGAATTAATTATTATGTGCATTCGCCTACTCCTATGTGGTATGGAGAAGGAGACGACATGTGGTTTATCGACGGGGAAAAAACACCCTCTTTAATCGGTACGGGTACCGAAGACTTTTTCAATACCTCTTGGTGTCCCAAAGAACCTTTCTCGCATCCGTATTTCGGGTATCCTCGGGTAAATAATGATGTCGGATGGCTAGGGCGTACGCATGTTTATCGTTTTTTTATCAACGATCCTATATTTTTCGAGAGCGAAATAAAAGGAACTATCGAACATGGGCATGATAACAATCTTACGCTTGATTTGGCTACAGTTGCTTATTGGTATCAGGATAAGGCAGCATCGCTTCCTCTTGCACCCACAAAGGAACAACGCAAACCTAAGCCGTTCATCAATCACATGGATATGCATAAATGGCGCGATGCCTGGAGGAAAACGAAAGGAAATGATCCCAAATTGTGGGGAAATGAATAGAGTTACTATTAAATGGAGAAATAGTATGAAAATAAGAGATTCTCTAAAACGAAAATATAATAGGTGCATTATTGGTATATGTGCTTTTATGATGTTTTTACTATCGACGTGTTCCAATGATTCTCCTATAAATAAAGAAAAACCGGATGTTCCCAAACCCGATCCTGAGCAGATCGAAGTAATAGGAAACGTTCCTAATACAATTCCATCAGATATTGCCATTGTGAAACAAGCTACTAAAATTAGTCAGTTGACAGGCGATTACGATAAACATTTGAATAAACCAACACTTAGTCAAGCGTATTCTCGTTATCGCATTGAAGGTACGGATTTGGGAGTTCCTTTTGAAGATGGAGATATTACATGGTTGTTGTTTGGCGATACATGGGGGCCAAAATCCGGGCTGCACGATGCAATTGGATATACGACGGATAAAAATCCCGAGGATGGCTTAAATCTTGATTTTGTAATTGATGATATGGGAATATATCAGGGTGTTATTATACCGGGAGTTAGCACTACGGGAGCATTTGAAGTTCCTACTGACGGGCTAGTAATAAATGATGAATTCTTTTTATGGATTACAACCGATCATAGTGATAAAATTAGTATGGGACGTTCTGTTCTTGCTACTGCAAATAGAGCAAACGCTTTGAAAGGACAATATTCCAAAGTTTATGATTTATCGATATCTAAATTTATTAACGTATCTGTAGTTAAAATAAAAAATTCGGATTGGGATTTTTTTCCACAACATGAAGGCGACGGATTAGTTTTATTTGCATCCGGAGATTATAGGAAAAGCCAGATTTATTTAGCTTATCAGCCTATCACGGAAATAAAAAATAAAAAATCAATTAAATATTTTGCTGGGATTAAAGATGGAAAACCTTTATGGAATAAAAAAGAAGAAGATGCCCAACCAATTTTTCGTTTAACAAATCCGGGTGTAGGGGAACTTTCGGCATCGTATAATAAATTTATAAAGAAGTGGATTTTACTGTATAATCATGATGATCCTCGCGGAATAAATTTACGTACAGCAGATGCTCCCTGGGGACCCTGGTCGGAACCGCGCGTTATATTTCAACCATGGGATGATAAAGGTTATTGCCATTTTATACATACAAGTTGGGAATTTGAAAATTGCGATAACTTACATAATAAAGGACGTGAAAATGAATGGGGCGGTGAGTATGGACCCTACCAATTTGAGCATTTTGCTACCGGTGATAATCAATCCACAACCATTTATTTTACAATGTCTACATGGAATCCTTACGATGTGGTATTAATGAAATCTACTTTGAGAAGACGGTGAATCGAATGGTAAAAGAGAAAAAATGTAATGATTATTTCAAACTATATTAAATCAAAAACAATAATTTATTAATTCTTGCTTATGAAAAATAAGATTAATTGTTTCCTTATGATTCTATTATTCATAGGAAATATGATATTTTTAAATGCGCAATCGCAAAGACAGATAACCGGTCGCGTGATGGATCAAAATGGAGAACTCCTTATAGGGGTTAGTGTATTGGAAATAGGTACAACAAATGGAACAATAACAGATGTGAATGGTACTTATAACATATTTGTTTCGACTTCGAATCCAGTTTTAAAATTTACGTATGTAGGATTTAAAGAAAAAGAAATTAAGGTGGGAAACGAAGGTATTATTGATATATCTTTAGATGAAGATACGGAAGCACTCGATGAAGTTGTCGTTATTGGTTATGGTGCTCAAAAAAAAGCAACCTTAACCGGTTCTATATCCCAAGTTTCTACACAAATGATTGAAAAAATCGCTAGTCCGACTCTTTCTACAACATTGGGGGGAATGATGCCGGGTATGATTACCCGGCAGGCTAGCGGAGAACCGGGTTATGATAGTGCGGAACTACTTATTCGTGGTATCGGTACATGGTCTGGCAATCGTCAACCTCTGGTTTTGGTAGACGGGGTGGAGCGTGATATAAACATTCTCAACTCTCAAGAAATTGAAAGTTTCACCATATTAAAGGATGCATCTGCAACTGCCGTATATGGAGTAAGAGGTGCAAACGGAGTTATCCTTATTAATACAAAAAAAGGACGAATAGGTAAGCCTAAAGTTACATTAAGAACAGAATTTGCTAATCTACATGGATTAAGATTTCCGAATTACATAAACGGATTTGAATTTGCAACCTTAATGAATGAAGCCGTTGTAAACGGTACAGGTTCTACGGATAATCTTCCTTGGTCAGAGGCGGATCTGTTGAATTTCAAAAATGGTTCAGATCCATACTCTTATCCAAGTGTCGACTGGACTGATGAAGTATTAAAAAGGAATGCCTTCCAAACCATAAATAACCTCAGTATATCGGGAGGTACCGATATTATACGCTACTTTGTGAATGTAGGCTATACAATGAAAGAGGGCTTGTATAAACAAGATCCTCAATATAAATATAAAACAAATTCTATGTCCAGCCGATATAATTTCAGGTCCAATGTAGATGTAAATTTAAGTAAGTATCTGACTGCAGAGTTAGGTCTTGGTGGTATTATCGAAGACCGTACTTATCCTGGTCATGGTGCTCCTGCTATATTCAACGCCATGAAAAAAATATCACCGATTAATTTTCCTAAACAAAATCCGGACGGATCTCCGGGCGGAGGAGTTTCTTATCTGCAGGACAATCCCTGGGCGCTGGCAACACAGAGCGGATATGATAAGCAATTTCGCAATACGTTGCAGGGAACCTTCAGACTGCATTGGGATTTATCTAAATTAATCACACCGGGATTGTCGGTTTCGGGAAAATTTTCATATGACTTTTATTACTTTAATTCCACTGTGCGTCGCATTGATTATGAGGTAAAACAATACTTAGGCAGGGATGAAGTAAGCGGAGAAGACAGGTACAATGTAATAAGACCTCAAGGGGATATGGGATATAGTATTGTTCAGGACCCCATTAACCGATCATATTATTATGAAACAACCATAAACTATGAAAGAAGATTTGGAAAAAATATGATTTCCGGATTATTCCTGTTCAACAGAAATGATCATACTCACCTATCAGCAGGAAGTTCTTTGTATAATTTGCCATACAGACGTCAAGGATGGGTGGGAAGAGCTACTTACGATTTTGATAATCGATATCTGATTGAATTCAACTTCGGATATAACGGGTCGGAAAACTTTCCAAAAGGAAATAAATATGGATTTTTTCCATCCGCTTCAACGGGTTGGGTTGTATCAAATGAAAAATTTTGGACACTCGATTTTGTTAATCACTTTAAATTAAGAGGTTCTTATGGTCTGGTAGGAAATGATCAAATAGGAGGAGACCGTTTCCTTTTTCTCTCTTCTGTAAATAAAAATGTTAACGGATATCATTACGGAATGTCTCAACAACATGTACAAGGATGGACAGAAGATAAGATAGGCGTGCTTAATGTAACTTGGGAGACAGCGAAAAAATTAGATATCGGTTTGGATCTCGAACTGTTTAACGGAAAGTTTAACTTACAGGCTGATTATTTTAATGAAAACCGAGAAGGAATATTATTAAGGAGAGGTGTCGTACCCAATATTACCGGTATGACCTCCAATCAAATTCCTTGGGCTAATTTTGGGAAGGTGAAAAACAGAGGTTTCGATGCTAAGATTGAATTCAAGCACACCACAAAAAACGGTTTTTATTATTCCTTGTCGGGAAATGTTACACTCGCTAAAAACAAAATAATTGAAGACGATTCTCCCATACCGAAATATGAATATCAGAATACCAGAGGAAAAAGAATAGATCAACCATTCGGATTGATTTCCTTGGGCTTTTTTGAAGATCAGGAAGACATTGAAAACAGTCCGAGGCAGAACTTTATGGTGGTTGTCCGTCCGGGTGATATAAAATATAAAGATGTGAATAGTGATGGAATAATTGATGATTTTGACAAAGTGGCCATTGGCTACGCCCGTACACCCGAGTTAATGTTTGGTTTTGGAGGCACAGTAGCTTATAGGGGAGTTGATTTGACTCTTAATTTTACGGGTGCCGCACGTGCTTCTACTTTTTTGGATTCTGAAGGAATGTACCCATTTCAATTGGAATATCCTAATTATAATGTGATGCATGAATATTTTGATAACCGCTGGATTAGTGGAACGGATAATAGCAATGCAAAGTATCCTGCCGTAATTAATGGTAATAATCCGAATAATTATCGCACTAATACTCTCTATATGAAGGATGCCAGTTATGTAAGATTAAAAGTGGCGGAAATAGGTTATAATTTTCCTAAATCCGTTACGGAATCTTTAACCGTAGAAGGATTGAGATTATTTGTAAACGGTACGGATCTGCTTACTTTTGACAAGTTAAAAGTTGTTGATCCGGAGTCGAATTATGGTACCGGAGGATATCCCCGGCAAAGCGTTTTAAATTTTGGAGCACAAGTTAATTTTTAATATAGAATAGCAATGAAAAAATATATAATATTATTGTTTGTTTTTATGGTCACACTCCTGGTATCTTGTAATGATTTCTTAGATAAATCACCGGATGAGGATATGACCGTTGAAGATATTTTTACAAGTCCTATTTGGACAAGGAATTTTTTAGCACATGTATATAGCTGGATACCCACAGAGGCAAATTTCGCAGATGATGGTGGACTTTGGAGGAGTCCTTTCGTTGGAGGAAGCGACGAAATGGAAATTGCTTATGGCGGAGCATACTCTCACGAAGTTAATTCCGGCGCATGGAATTCAACCAATGTAACAAGGGTACCTATTTGGAATGAAACCTATCAGGCTCTTCGAAAGGTGAATACATTTTTGGAAAATGTGGAAAATGTCCCTACATCGCAAAGCCAAATTGATACATGGAAAGGTGAAGGATATTTTCTGAGGGCTTATTTTCATTTTTTATCGTTCCGAGCTTACGGTCCAATCATATTACTGGATCACACAATACAAGCGGATGACGATTTACTATCATACACCCGTCGCCCTATTGATGAATGCATTGATTTTATGGTGAAAGATTGCGATAACGCAATGGAATATTTATCCGATAATGTATCGCAGCAAGAGGTGGGAAGGGCAACGCGGGTTGCTGCTTTAGCGCTCAAGTCACGTATATTGTTATATGCCGCAAGCCCGTTGTATAATGGAAACACCGATTTTGAATCATTTCGCGATTCTACCGGATTGCAGATGTTCCCTCAAACTTATGATCCCAATAAATGGAAAGTTGCAGCAGATGCAGCTCTTCGTACAATACAAATTTCCGAGTCTGCAGGATACGGCTTATATCAAAGTACGACAAATGATCCTGTTGCCAATTATCAGGGGGTATTCTTAAACAACTGGAATAAAGAAATATTATTTGCAAAAAATCTGGATAGATATGAACACCATTTTCGTTGTTCCGACCCGATAAGTTTATCCGGTTTTTCTATTTTTAATCCTACACAGGAAATGGTGGATGCATATGAAATGGAAGACGGCTCAACACCTATCATCGGTTATATAAATAATGGACTTACACCCATCATTAACCCCGAATCCGGTTATGTAGAAGAAGGTTATGCCGAGACGGCCAGAGAAGGAAGATGGCCTGCAGGGGTGAGAAGAATGTTTGTGAACAGAGAACCTCGTTTCTATGCAAGTATTAATTTTCCCGGACAACGATGGAAGAATCACGCATTGGAACTTTGGTACAAAGGAATCGATGGTCGTGAAAAAGCAGGTTCTGACTACTGTAAAACCGGATATCTGATGAAAAAAGCCATGAATGAAAGAAATAGCTGGAATCCTTGGCAGGTGGAGCAAAATACCTGGGTTATTTCACGGCTTGCGGAAATTTATCTCAATTATGCAGAAGCATTGAACGAGTTTTCCGGACCTACAGAAGACGTTTATAACTCTGTTAACTTGATTCGTAACCGTTCGGGTTTACCAGATTTGCCGGAAAGTTTAACAAAGGAGCAAATGCGTGAGAGAATAAAACATGAGAGAAGGATTGAATTAGCTTTTGAAACACATCGTTTTTTCGATGTAAGAAGATGGAAAGATGCCGAAATTTCGGAAAACAAGCCTGTACATTCTCTAAACATCTATGAAGGTAACTTCCTTCAGGATGATTCTTTTTACAAACGTATAAGGGTGGAACAAAGAATATTTAATGCCCCAAAACATTATCTGTTCCCTATTGAACAAAGAGAAATTGATAAGAATGTCAGAAATCTGGTACAAAATCCGGGATGGTAACAACAATGATCACTAAATAAATTTTCAAATCAAAATAAAATAAGAAAATGCTGTTTACCGAAAGACAATTCAGACGGACTATCCTTTGCATTACAGGTATCTGTTTAGCTGTTTTTTTATACAACAGATGCGCACCCTCTGTAAAAGATTCTGAACCGGAATCTGAAGGATTGTCTATTCGTTTAATTTCGCCTGTTAGAGGAATACCGGGAGATACGGTTACTATTCAAGGTGAAAATTTTACAAACGAAATAGAAGTAAGATTTGGTGTTCTCCCGGCTAGGATCGTGGAGGTTAGTCAAAATAAAATTATAACGATTGTACCTGAAGGTGTTGAAAGCAATACCAATATTACAGTGTCGTTAAATAAAGAGGTTTCGAATTCACTTGCTTTTCTTTATCAAATAATGGATGAATTAGAGTTGGCAGATCCTACAATTTTTCTGTTTAATGGTACTTATTATGTATATGGTACAGGAGGAAAAAGCGGAGATGTGGATAAAGGATTCTTGGTTTATACCTCTTCCGATCTAAGAAAATGGAATGGACCTAAAGGTGTAAATCAAGGCTTTTCATTGATCAAGGAGCATACATTTGGAGATTGGGGATTTTGGGCACCACAGGTATTTCTATATAAAGAGGAAATTTATATGGCTTATACGGCGAATGAAAACATTGCTGTCGCCAAAAGTAATTCTCCTTTAGGCCCATTCGAGCAGCATACTGTTTTAAAAGGTACTACACGGCAAATAGATCCCTATATTTTTATCGATGACGATGGAAAGGTATATCTCTATTATGTTAAGTTGTCGGGAGGAAATAAGATATATGTCGCTGAAATGTCCGACGATTTAACCTCTATCAAGCAGGAAACTACGCAACTATGTATTGAGGCAACCAATGGTTGGGAGGATACTCAAAATATAAAATGGAAAGTAACCGAAGGCCCGACCGTATTAAAACACAATAATAAATATTATTTGTTTTATTCAGCCAATCATTTTGAAAACAGGGATTATGCTGTTGGTTATGCTGTGAGCGAATCGCCCTTGGGGCCGTGGTCGAAATTCAATGGAAATCCCATTGTTAACAGAGAGTTATTGGGAATCAACGGTCCCGGGCATGGTGATTTTTTCAAAGATAAAAGCGGTAATTTGTTATACGTTTTTCATACGCACTTTGATAATTCAAGAATTCAACCGAGAATAACAGCGATCATCAGAGGTGCGTTCTCTGATAATATAGAAGACTCTTATCCCAAAATGATTTTGAATACAAAAACATTCAACTTTTTATTACTAAATAATTGATGAAAAATTTATGAAAACGAAATTATTATTATATTTTACGCTGATCATCAGTGTTTTCAGTCTATCATGCAGTGATAAATATATTTCTGAAGACACGAATCATTTTATCAAGGTCAATCAGCGGAAGATCACAATTGTGGTCGGAGAGAATTACAGGATTGTGCCTATATTTGACAGTGAAGAAACTGCTTCAAAAAATTTTAATTGGAGTGTCGCAGATGCTGAAATCGCATCTATTTCTTCGGCTACCAATCATATAGGTATTGTAAAAGGAATAGCCCCCGGAAAAACGGTTATTGAAGTTATTTCCGACGATAAGCAACAGACTTATTACGTAGATTTAGAGGTAACCAATGAACCAAAAACCATAAAAATTCTGACCATCGGTAATAGTTTTTCGGAAGATGCTGTCGAAAACTATCTCTATGATTTGGCAAAAGCAGATGGAAACAATATATTAATCGGTAATATGTATATTGGCGGATGTTCATTGGAACAGCATTGGAAAAATGCAAGCGAAAATAAATCGGATTATCAGTTTAGAAAGATTGATCGCAATGGAATGTTGAATCGTATCGATAATATGACTATTTATGAGGCTGTAAAAAACGAAAACTGGGATTATATTAGTTTTCAGGAAGTAAGCCAACTATCAGGTATAATAGATAGCTATAGAGAATATCTGCCTCAATTGGTTGAGTTTGTCGAAAAATTTGCTACCAATCCTGATGTGAAATATGTTCTGCACCAAACATGGGCTTATTCCGAAGATTCAAATCATGAAGGTTTCAATAACTACGACAAAGAGCAGGTCAAAATGTACAATGCAATCGTCGACGCCGTAAATAAAGCCGCCGATTTAGCGAATATCGGCATGATTGTCCCATCTGGAACTGCAATTCAAAACGGCAGAACAAGTTATCTTGGTGATAGGTTTACAAGAGATGGTTTCCATTTGGATTTAGGAGTAGGGCGGTTTACTGCAGCCTGCACATGGTACGAATCAATTTTCGGAGGTATACTCGAAAATCTTTTTTTACCGAATAATTTATTGATATTCGATGCCGAATTAGCAAAACAGGCGGCATATGATGCTGTAAAACATCCGAAGCAAATAACCGATATGATTGATTTTAAAGAGCGGGGACCGAATGAATTTGTATTGGAGCATCCTCTCTTTATCGATTTTGGACCGATTTTTACTCCGGAACCCTTTAATAACTTTGCAAGATGGCAGGATGGAAGTGTCCCTAATTTGAAAGATGAGTCAGGTAATAATACCGGATTTATCATTAAAACCGGCCTTCGTTTCCACGATGGCGTGATTGAGCGTGGAATGGAGAATTTATTGGGATTCCCGAAAACTGTTTCACAAGATGCTTTCTTCAATGATGGGCGAGTTTATCCGCAGGGAAGTAGTTTAATATTATCCAACTTAAACAAAGAGAAAAAGTATTCTTTTGTTCTGTATGCTACTATAAATGATAAAGGGACTCAAACGGAATATCGTATTAAAGGGAGAAACGAAGGCGTCGGTTATCTGGATACAGATCATAATTTGAGCAAGGTTGTGGCAATAAATGATATTGTGCCGGATGACAATGGGGAGATCACCATTCTTATTAAACAAGGACCTAATAATGTTCAGTATTGGGGATATTATGGCTTGAACGCGATGATTGTCTTACCCGAAGGTGAAACGTTTGCTTTCCCGGTTAATAATTTTGAGTTGAAGAATCCAGTACTTATAGATTTCGGATTACGGCTCTCCGGATCTCCTTTCGTCAATTTACAGGATCCTTGGGCTCCTCAGGATCCCAAGGCGGATCCGGTTTTGAATATGGAGGATAAGGATGGCGTTAATACCGGTTTTGCCATAGCTATAACGGGGGGCTTTTCTGCCGTAAACGATTTGGGGGTATTGGATAATTCGCTGGGATTACCCTATGAAGTTGCCGTTGATGCCTTTTGGGGCGATAAATGGATGCCGGAAGGTGAACTTACTGTTTCGAACCTGAACAAATCCCAGAAATATGACTTTATCTTTTATGGATCACATCGTGACGTCAGTGACAATCGGGAAACCAAATACGAGGTTATTGGAGAAAACTCGGGCTTTGGTTTGCTGAATACTTCTAATAACGCAGGAAGTGTTGTTGTTGTAAAAGGGATTGTTCCTGATGCGGCGAGGAATATTGTTATTAAAGTATCGGCGGGTCCGAACAATAATTCTGCTGATGGTTTATATTATTTGAATACATTAATTTTGGGACCGGAAGGATTTAAATTTTCCGGAATGTAATTTAATAATGATTGTCTCATCCCCCGCAAAAATATTTTTATGGGGGATGGGATAATTTTAATCAAAGCTGTATGGATTATCCATTCATTCCGTGATTTTATGTATATTGCGGGTAAATCTGATAACGGCCTATTGAATAATATAAATAAAAGCGGACGGAATGCATTCATATGGAGTGTAACCGGAAGTGCATTTTATTCGCTGAATCATAATCGCAATAATAACCAATAAATAATTCTTTATGATGCGCTTAAAAACAATTTACATTACTCTTTTATTATTTCTTGCCTATTCGGCAGGGATTTTTTCACAAAACCGACCGTTTAACGGATTGGATATGAACATGGGTAACCTCT
>ENA-UOOK01006254-UOOK01006254.1-fermentation-metagenome-genome-assembly--contig:-NODE-6254-length-11501-cov-12.161891_pt1 | contig 11501 bp, 11 predicted proteins | sample MGYA00245777_ERZ724023 | MGnify/ENA primary metagenome ERZ724023 (study PRJEB28704, sample SAMN03018312) | fermentation metagenome | biome: anthropogenic terrestrial biome; feature: soil... | reverse complement strand
TACTTAACAGTTTATTAATTGGTTTCTTTGGCTTCATTATTGCCTTTGTTTTCCTATCATTTGTTACCATGGGCGATCAAAATCCGCTTCAATTAGCTTTTGTAGTTGGAAGTTCCTTAGCCGGAGGGATGTTTATCTCCGCTATTTGTGGTGTCTTTATTCCAATTTTTCTTGATAAAATGAATATTGATCCGGCGGTAGCCTCAGGCCCTATTATTAGTACGATCAATGATTTGTTCGCCTTACTCATTTATTTTGCGATTGCGACTGCAATGTTGCTATAATCAAAAAACAGATGGCAGTTGAGTTGGCTGAAAGGGTCCAGCCACTCGATAAGATGGATTTAAAAAACATGGCGGGAACCAGCTTTATATAAAATTTAAATATAATTGTTTAAAATAAGTTTTTTTTATTCATAGCTCTATTTTAGCACCTATTATTTTGATATGTGAATCACTATGGAAATTATCAGATTATTTGAAAAAGCATCTAAAACCATGCGGGAAATCGAAAGGCTTCGGTGGCATAAAGTTAATGATAGTACAGGTTGTAATGACACAGTGTGAATTATGGGCTGATAATACGATGTCGGAAATCAATATTGTGAATTTCCCTAGAAGTGTGATATATGATGTGCGACCTGAAAAAACAATGATGGTAGCACAGGATACGAGTGAATATAATACTGATAAGGAGTAAAAGCATAGTTTTTTAAAAATGTTGACAAGCAAACCTATTAGTGTTATCATAAAACAAATCAAAACTTCATAAAAATCCTCATCCTTTGGGTGAGGTAGAGGCGCGATTTCTATTAGTAGTTATAGTGAGGCCGGAAGCCGTTGAATTATAGCAAAAGGAGCCATCGCCGAAGTAGCAGATACCAAAATCTGCTGCTGGGACTATATTTAAAAGGTATAGGACTGTCATCATAGTATTAGCTCGGTACTTTGATGTTGTGCTATCTCACAATGAGCAAGAAAGGAGAGGATTGTCTTAGCTTTGCTATATGCATATAAGCACCTGACGATTCTGTTGGGTGTATTTATTTTGTCTAAAAAGTTTTGATATTATATTAGAAATTTACTCTAAGGGAGATTTTATAATGAAAAGAAGATTATCTTTTATTTTAGTATTAATAATATTAGCAAGTACATTGCTTGCAGCTTGTTCTTCACAACCAAAGTCGGAGGTGCTGACATCATCGGATACACCGTCATCTTCAGGGAAGGATACATTTGTAATAGGTCTTGAAGCAGGTTATGCACCATTTAACTGGACTCAAATGGATGATTCAAATGGTGCCGTTGCGATGAAAGATAGCGCTGAATTTGCCGGAGGATATGACGTAGAAATAGCTAAAAAAATTGCTGAAGGTTTAGGCAAAGAATTAGTAATAGTAAAAACAGAATGGGATGGACTGCTACCTGCATTGACATCAGGTGTGATAGATGCAATAATTGCCGGAATGTCACCTACAGCAGAACGAGCAGAGTCTATTGACTTTACCGATAATTATTATAAGTCCGATTTAGTTATGGTAGTAAAAAAAGGCGGAGCATATGAAAATGCAACTTCACTTAAAGACTTTAAGGGAGCAAAAATTACAGCGCAATTAAATACATTCCATTACTCGGTAATTGATCAAATAGAAGGGGTAAAAAAGGAAACTGCAATGGATAATTTCCCTGCAATGAGAGTTGCTTTGGAAACAGGGATAATTGATGGGTATGTGTCTGAAAAACCGGAAGCCATAAGCGCATCATCTGCAAACCCAAACTTTGCATTTGTAGAATTTGAATACGGCTTTGAAACCTCAGATGATGATACAGCTATAGCAGTAGGATTACAAAAAGGCAGTGAATTGGTCGAAAAGATAAATGAAGTGTTAAGTGGAATTTCTGAACAAGAGCGACAAAGTATTATGGATGCAGCAATTAAAAACCAACCTGCTGCTCAATAATTAATTGAGACTGACTATTTTTATATAGTCAGTTTCATCATGTGATTAGGAGGCATTCAATGAGTTTTAATACAATAGTTAACATATTTATGAAGGATTGGCCAATGTTTTTAAGGGGAGCGGGTATGACTATCCTCATTTCCATCATTGGTACAATAATAGGATTAATAATAGGTCTAATAATCGGTATCGTCCGTACGATTCCGCTGCCAAACAAAGGTATTAAAAAAACGATATTAATTGTTGTCAATAAAATTCTGTCTGTATACATTGAGTTCTTCAGAGGAACACCAATGATAGTTCAGGCTATGGTAATTTTCTATGGTACAGCACAGGCATTTGGCATACAGATGAATAGAGTATTTGCCGCTTTACTAATAGTTTCTATCAATACCGGTGCATACATGTCAGAAATAGTACGCGGGGGAATTGTATCTATAGATAAGGGGCAATTTGAGGCTGCGCAGGCAATCGGTATGAATCATACGCAAACTATGATGAATATAATTCTGCCGCAGGTAATGAGAAATATTTTGCCTGCAACCGGCAATGAGTTTGTCATCAATGTAAAGGATACTTCAGTATTGAATGTAATATCTGTTACTGAATTATTCTTTCAAACCAAATCAATTGCAGGAGCAACTTTCAAGTTCTTTGAACCATATTTTATAGCAAGTGTTATTTACCTAATAATGACAATAAGTATAACAAGAATATTACGGTATATTGAAAGAAAAATGGACGGACCGGCAAACTTTATAATGGCAGGAAATCACATGCAGGTGCAATCGTCTGAGAGTATTGCATGCAAAAATCATGAAAATAATAGGAAATTATAAGGGAGTAGAACTGATGGAAAAAATAATTGATATTCAACACTTGAGTAAAACCTTTGGTACTCATGAAGTTTTAAGAGATATAGACTTTTCCGTTAATCAAGGTGAAGTAGTAACTATCATTGGATCGTCCGGTTCAGGTAAATCAACTCTCCTTCGTTGTATAAATCTATTGGAGAAACCAAGCAGCGGTCAAATAATATATAAAGGTGAAAATATATTAGAGGATGGGCATAATGTATATGAATATAGGACAAAATTAGGCATGGTATTCCAACAATTCAATTTGTTTAACAATCACGACGTTTTAAGTAATTGTACAGTGGGGCAGATAAAGGTACTGAAAAGAAGCGTTGATGAAGCAGAAAAAATTGCCATAAAATACCTTAATGTAGTCGGAATGGATAATTATATAAATGCAAAACCAAGTCAGCTGTCAGGCGGCCAAAAACAAAGAGTTGCTATAGCAAGAGCGCTTTCCATGGAACCTGATGTCATGTTATTTGATGAACCAACATCAGCGTTGGATCCGGAAATGGTTGGAGAGGTGCTTAAGGTCATGAAGGATCTAGCTAAAAGTGGTCTTACAATGCTTGTAGTGACTCATGAAATGGGATTTGCAAAAGAAGTATCCGATAGGGTAGTATTTATGGATCAGGGAGTCATAGCAGAAGAAGGAGCTCCGGAAGAAATTTTCAACAATCCTGTTCATGATAGAACCAGAGAATTTTTAAAGAGAATCATAAATAAAGAATAATATCCAACTCCACTCACATGTAATTTTCGTGTAATCTTAATATGCTAAAATCCAAACATGGAGGGGAGGTAAGATAATGAAAATTTTAGAGACTAGAGGCTTAACAAAGATTTATCCCGGGGTGGAGGATGTAATTGCATTAAATCATGTGGATTTTTCTTTAGAGAAAGGTGAGTTAGCAGCAATAATTGGGGAAAGCGGTTCAGGAAAAAGCACATTGCTTCACTTAATTGCCGGAGTAGATGAACCTACTGAAGGGAAAATATATATTCAAGATACTGAAATTACAAAAATGTCAGAGAAGGATTTGACCATATTTAGGAGAAGGAATATTGGTTTAATCTATCAATTTTTTAATTTAATTCCCAATATCACAGTAGGAAAAAACATTCTTTTGCCGTTATTATTGGATGGAAGAAGAGAAGATAGGGAATATTTCAATGAAATTGTAGAAACTCTTGGCATAGAAGACAAATTAAATAGGTTCCCTAATCAGCTTTCCGGAGGAGAGCAACAAAGAGTTGCAATTGCTAGATCAATAGTAAATAGACCTGCAATTATTTTAGCGGATGAACCTACAGGAAATTTGGACAGAAAAAGGACGGATGAAATCATCGGTTTGTTTAGATTGGTCAATAAAAGATTTAATGCCACAATATTAATTATTACACATGAGGAGCGAGTAGCACTATCCTGTAAGAAGGTTTTCAAAATGGTAGATGGCATTCTCCAGGAAATTGGAGGTGATTTCGTTGAACATTACTAGAGAACTTGCACAATCTTCTATAGATGGTCAAAAGAAAAATACCTTTGCAATTAAGATGTCAATTTTGATGGCTGTAATACTTTTGGGGACAGTGATATTTATAGTATCTGATTTAAGATTAGATGAAATAAAATATATTAAAGAACAAATTGGCGATTATCAAGTTTCAATATCTGGAATAAGCTCTAAAATGCGTTTGTTTTTGGAAGAGCATGATCAGATTGAAAAAATAAATTACGAAGCCATAGAAAAATTTAACTCTGTCGAATTATCTGAAAAAGGAATTTATCTAATACGAGAAGAAAATGAATTTTGGAATGGAGATTCTGTTAAAATTGTTGAGGGAAGAAAACCGAAAACTGAAAAAGAAATTATCGTTTCTGAGAGATTGATAAAAGATAATACTGGATTTTCTTTGAATAGCCAAATTGAAATTGAAAATATTTCATATAAAATTGTCGGAGTATATAAGATAGAAGAATTAAGTTTTGAGGATTATGTATTTTATGGGATTTTAGAAGATAGAAATGCAATCTTTGAAGACGATTGTGGAGTAAATGCATATATTTGGTATAAGGAACCTAGGGATACTTTTCATCTGACTAGGGACATTTTAGAAAAATTTGATTTAAATGAAAAGGATTATATTGAGACTGGTAAATTGGGCTACAATACTGGATTGTTAGAGCATTATTTCATATTTCCAAATGGGCTAATTCCTACCAAAGATTTTGCGTATAGAATAATTGAAAAAGTAGTTATTTTGTTGTTTTTGACGATTTTATTTGCATTAATGATTTACAATGCCTTTGTCGTTTGGAATAATAGAGATATTCGCCAAATCGGACTTTTGAAGAGTGTAGGAATGACAAAACATCAAGTAAGGAATTTAGTTATAAATAAGGCGTTGAAACTTTCAGTAGGTCCAATAATCTCAGGAACAATTATTTCATATATTGCGGCAAATTTGTTGACGGGTTTAATGTGGTTAAATAATTACTTTACTTATAATTCATTGAACAAAAATTATGGAATGGATGTCCAATTATATGATTTTCATCTGATAAAAATACAAATTATGCCGATAATAATACTTTGGCTTTTTTCTTTTTTATGTGTATATCTTGCAGCTTTGAAGCCTGCGAAGGATACCGGAAAAGTTTCTATAATTGATGCACTTAATCAAAATAGAAATAGAAAAATCAAATTATCCGGTAATTTCCAAACCTCACTTGATATCGAAAAGAATTTAGCAAAAGATTATACAAAAGCCTATGGAAAAACCTATAGAGGATTAACTATGGCAATGGCTGTTGCAGCTTTTACTTTAAGTGTGATACTGATAATAAATTCTTGGCGAGTGATAGATAATAAATACAATTCATTTCATTCAACTTACAGTCTGAATTGTACTTTTTGGACTTCAAAGCCAGTAGAAAATCAGTTAGTTGACAATTTATATGGAATAGAAAATATAGACGAAATACATTTTTACTCTTACCAATCAGCGAAATTTTATATGACTGATAATAAAGAAAAATTGTCTGATGAATTTAAGGATGCAATAGATAAGGGGAACCGTACATTTAATAATCCCTATGCTATGATTTATGGACTGGAAGATGAAGATTTTGAAAAATTGATAAAGAATGAAAATATAGAAGCTGACAAAGATGGTTTTATTTTATTGGACAGCACGCCGGAGAATAATATCAATGTGCCATATGTGGATAGAAACTATATTCCCATATTAAAACCTGATGAAGATGAAATAAATATTCAAGACAACAAGTATGCACCGGTGGAAAAAATAAAAATTATTGGTAAAATAAAAAAGTTTCCTTTTGATTTAGATGCCTATTCTTCCAATGGGATTGCAATCTTTACTTCCAAATCCAATTTTGATAAATGGATAAGTTCAACAAATGTAGACATTGATATACTTCATCATAATGTGAAGCTCAAAACTTCAAGAAAAGATTTGGGGAATGTGACTAATGCTTTTAAAGATGTTTTATTTAGCCATATATCTTCAACAGATGTCTATTTTATGAACGATTTTATTGAAGAAGGATACGATAAAGAGGTGAAACATAATGAGTTGTTTTTTAGTTTAGGTATTCAGGCAATCTTTTTAATTATTGCTCTATCCAATGCATACAACTCCTTTCATGGCAATTTACAAGCAAGAAAGAATGATTTTGCTCTTTTAAGATCAGTGGGAATGACTGAAGATCAAATAGATAAGATGCTTAATTATGAAGGATTTTTGCTAGTTAAGAGAGTAATCATTTTGTACTTGATTATGCTTGTAGGTGGCATCTTTGCAAGATGTATAAGAAAGCACTGGATATTTAGTCCGATTCAGGTCTTTGCAAACTTGAATTATATAAGTATTGTAATATTTTTTGTAATCAGCATCTTGGGAATTTATTTTGCTATTAGAAGTGGCAAAAAGTATATCTTAAATCAAAATATAAATGAAATGATAAATGAGCTGAATTAAGGTGGGAAGATTCCCACCTTTATTTGTAAAAACGAAGCTCAAAACTGCTGCCCCTAGGGTCGGATTGAATGAGAATATCTCCATCGTGTTTCTCCATAATGCGCTTTGCCATAGGCAGACCAATTCCAAATCCCGATGAATTTGTGTCCAATTTATAAAATCTTTGGAATAATTTATCTTTAGTTTCTTTTGCAATTCCCGGGCCATTATCAATAATAAAAATGCTTTTGAAAATCAAGCTTTCTTGAAGCTTTACTACAATCATGGAATTGTGAGGTGAAATGTCAATTGCATTTTTTAATACATTTAGAATAGCCTCAAAAATCCATCTGCGGTCTCCAATTATCTCAAAACCCTGTCCTTCAATAGAAAGATTTAAATTCTTATTTTTAATTAAACTTTCTAAATTCATTTCACAATCTAATATAAGTGCCTTTGCTGAGAAAGGTTTTTCTTCCATTTTTATGATATCCGCATCCAAAGATGACATTTTTAGTAATAAGTCACTTAAATTCGTTATTCGTAATATGTTATTTCTAATTCTTTCTGTATATTCTTTAAGATTCTCAGGATCGGCTTCCGTCAAATCTAATAGCAATAAAATTCCTGTAAGAGGAGTTTTTATTTGATGTGTAATGTCTTCTATATAGTTTTTCATCAAGATTTTGTTATTAATAGCTTCATCCTTGGAATTTTTCTTTTCTGTAATACTTTTTAAGATTTCATCTTGAAGTGTTCCGAGATAAGAATTTTTTAGAGTTACTTTATCTTCTTTTAAATCGATTGATTGAAGCAGATTGATTAGAGAATCGATGGAATCTTGGAATTTTCTTTCTTCCTTGTGGAGGAAAATCTTTATTATAAAAGTTGTAATCAGTGCAAGGAATAGAAAGAAGATAAGAGTTTTTATATCTGCTCTGGGGCTTATTAACAAAATGACTAAGGAAGACAGAAATATGAATAATCCAATAAAATAAGGAAAATAGTTTTTATTCATAGCTCATTCTCCCAACAGTATCCTATTCCTCGAACGGTATTTATATATTTTCCATAATCACCTAATTTATCTCTCAATCTCTTTATAGCAACGGAGAGAGCATTGTCACCTACTTCTCTCTTTTCAGAATACCAAAGTTTTTCGAGTATCCTTTCACGTGGGAGGGTTAGACCTTGATTTTTAATCAATATTTCCAAAAGTTCGTATTCAATAGCACCTAAGTCCAACAAATTATCTTCAAGATAAGCGGTTTTATTTTCTGTATAGAGAACAAGCTCTCCAAAATTTAAATAACTTTTTTCATAAGAACTTAATCTTTTAAAAATGCTGTCAATTCTGGCTTTTAAGATAGGAAGTGAGAAGGGCTTCGTTAAGTAGTCATCAGCCCCTAAATCAAAAGCCTTCAAAATATCTTGTTCCTGATCTCGAACGGTGAGAATAAGAACCGGCACATTAGTCCCTTCACGAAGATATTTTAAATATTCAAAGCCTGACCCATCAGGAAGATTCAGGTCTAAAATTACGAAATCAAAATTCTCAATTTCTAACTCAGAAGTAGCCTCAATATTCATACATATAAATGCCTTGTGGTTAAATTTTTCTAAATATTTTTTGATTGCAAAAGATATATTGTCATCGTCGTCAATAATTAAAAAATTCATTTGTCTACCTCGCTCATTATATCAATTACCTAAAACATAGAACCATGCATTCAAACAGCACTCATTGTCTAAATTATACATTTAGTGATTTGAAAACTCAACACATAATGAGTATCACTGATTAAAGAAATATTTAGAGAATAATCATTTTAAGTTTGCAAACTGCATTTAAAGGATGTCAAAGGCGGTCTTGAAATATTCAAAACCGCCTTATTTTTGATAAAAATATTAACTATAAAAGTGTTCGCCTTTTTGTTTGAGATATTTTAGCTCTTCTGGAGTTGATATTCTGCCTAAATCTTCATTTTGGTAAGGGTAACGGTCAAATTCTTCCAAAACATCTCTATGCAATCTTTCATAATGTAACAATTCTTCGTCTCCCAGTTCGAGATAATACTTATGAGCCCAGTCATGAAGTTCCAGTGATTCGGAATGCATGAAAGGAAGAAGAATATATTTTTTCTCTGTAGCTGATAATTGCTTATAATCCGGATGATGAATTGCCTCTTGTGCTAAAGCAATTGCCATTTTATCTTGAGTATATGTTCGGATGTCATTTCTCCATAGATTTCTGGAGAACTGATCCAGAACTATAATTTCGGCAAGCCTGCCCTTAATACTCTTCCTCCAGTCAACCAATAGGCCTTCAGAACCTGCCTTCCATGTATCTAAAAATTTGGCACGGATTTTTCCATCAAATTCGTCATCTTCGACAAAATGTAATGGAATGTGTTTAGGGTCAAACCAAAAATCAAGTACTTCATTCCACATTACAACTGCCATAAAATCTCTCCTTCATATATTTATAAATGTTACTATTATCTATATACCCATTAGCTGTTAATATATGATGAGAAAATTCATTGAGTGAGTATTAATTGTCAAAATTATTTATAGGTGGTATACAAATGCAAAAGAATATTGAAGAAGTTGAAAAAGTATTAGAGAATCATATAGGGGAAATCATAGATAAATATGACATTGGATTAATTTATATTTTTGGTTCTTATGCGACTAATAAGAATGATAAAAATAGTGATTTAGATATTGCAGTCTATCTAAATGGAGAATTCGACAGCCTAATAAAGTTGGAAATATTTGATGAATTAGTGAGGATTTTTCGTAGAGAAGATATAGATTTAGTTATTTTAAATAAGGCTGATACAGTATTACAATTTCAGGTAATAAAATATGGTAAAGTTGTGTATATGAAGGATTTATTTATCAAGGTGTCTTATGAATATAAAACAATGGGTTTTTATATGGATATGGAACATTTCAGAAATGTAGGGAATGAAATAAGGTAAAGGAAGTTTTTGGAGCTATTCAAATGAAACAATGTAAACATAGGAAATCATTTCAAGATATATAACTTGGTAAATGTGGAATAAAAACTTACCCACTAGATATAATAATATAAACTATCTAATAAAAGGAGGGCTTATTGATGAGGAAAGGTATATTACCGGCAATGCTGGGAATTGCTGTAACAGGAGCGACCATTGCAATGACTGATATAGACATTACAAAAAGGATAATGCATCATAAAGGCAGAGAGGCAATGCTTACATCTGGATTAATAGGCTTTGGATTGGCACATGTAGTTTTAGGTGGGCTGGATCTAATAAATAATAGGTAGTTAAAATAAGCAGTTTAAAAATCTGATGGATAACCATCAGATTTTTTTCGATAAGTTTTTGAAATTTTGGGTAACTAAGTCTAATAAGGAGATTTCCTAGGAAATAATGACAGAAAGAATTTTTTGGTTAATACCTCCTCTTAACATTTACTTAAATGTGTAGTAGAATATACTCAATTACAATTAGAATAGGTGAAATAATGAGAATTGGTTTAGATGTAGGTTCAACTACGTTAAAATGCGTAGTATTGGACAGTCGTGATAATTTAGTGTTTCACTCTTATGAGAGACATCTCTCACAGATTAGTGAAAAAACATGCTTATTGTTAAAGCAGATAAAAGAAAAGTTTCCTGAGGAACAAGATTTTAGAATTTGCATTTCAGGTTCGGCAGGAATGGGACTTGCTGAATATTATGATATACCATTTGTTCAAGAAGTTTATGCTACAAGGATATCAATTTCAAAGATCATTCCAAATGCAGATATTGTTATAGAGCTGGGCGGAGAAGATGCCAAAATTTTATTTCTAAAAAATGGAATGGACGTACGTATGAATGGTTCTTGCGCAGGAGGCACAGGAGCATTTATAGATCAAATGGCAACACTTCTTAATGTAAGCTTAGTTGATTTAAATGAAATGGCAAAAGATCATAATAAGATATATACAATTGCATCAAGATGCGGTGTATTTGCGAAGTCTGATATACAGCCTTTGTTGAATCAAGGTGCCAGAAAAGAGGATATAGCAGCCAGTATATTTGTTGCGGTAGTCAATCAAACAATAGCCGGACTGGCACAAGGCAGAGAGATTGGGGGACAAGTAGTATACTTAGGAGGACCTCTTACTTTCTTTTCAGAATTGAAAAAAAGCTTTGATAAAATATTGGGAGTTAATGGATTATGCCCTGAGAATTCTCTATATTTCGTAGCCATGGGAGCTGCTCTAAGCCAAAACAGCGAACTTAAAAATATAGATGAATTAATAGAGAACATTCAAAATTCCAAAGTTGAAATAAATTATGCTACTTCACAACCGCTTTTTAAAAACGAGGAAGAATACGATGAGTTCGTTACCAGACACTCGAAAGAGATGGTTAAATATAGTAATCCTGATGCTTACAAAGGAAATGCGTATTTAGGAATAGATGCAGGCTCTACAACTGTGAAGATGACATTAATTGATGATAACGAAGAAATACTTTATTCAGATTATCTATCAAATAGCGGTAATCCTGTACCAATTGTTAAAGATTTTTTAATGAACATTTATAATAAATACCCTTATATAAAGCTTAAATCATCAGCAGTTACCGGATATGGCGAAGAAATTATTAAAAATGCATTTAATATAGATTTCGGCGTTGTTGAAACCATAGC
>ENA-UOOK01006253-UOOK01006253.1-fermentation-metagenome-genome-assembly--contig:-NODE-6253-length-11502-cov-3.995632_pt1 | contig 11502 bp, 7 predicted proteins | sample MGYA00245777_ERZ724023 | MGnify/ENA primary metagenome ERZ724023 (study PRJEB28704, sample SAMN03018312) | fermentation metagenome | biome: anthropogenic terrestrial biome; feature: soil; material... | reverse complement strand
GGTGGCGGGATTACCCATTGTGGCTACTGAGGTTGGAGACAACAAACAACTGATCAGAAACAGCCATAATGGCTATCTTGTTCCATGCAAGAATACCGGGCTGGTGGTTCAGAAACTTGGATACCTCTGTGAATCTGAAGAGAAAAGGCGTACATTCGGCAGAAATAGCCGACTGATCCTTGAAAGGGATTTTTCAATGTCGAAACTGGTCGACAATTATTTAAGTCTTTTTAACAGGCTGGGAGGTAAATAAATCAGGTAAGATGAAAATTGGAGTAATAGGCACAAGGGGATTTCCTGAGGTTCAGGGTGGGATTGAGACCCATGGGACAGATGCTGATGCATTTGGCACAGCGGATGCAGTCCTTCATGGCTTTGCGTTTGGCTTCGAGCGTAGGGATAAGGAGGATGCCCGAGGTGCCTTTCGTGACAGGTATATCCGTGTCGGGCAGGGCTTTCCCCATCATGGGGCCGCCGCTGACCACCTTACCCGTGGTTTCTGGCATGCCCCCCGCCATGTCAATCAGGTCGTTCATGGGGATGCCCACTCTGGACAGGACATTACAGGGCTGCTTTACCTCTTTGCCGGTGACCGTGACCACGCGCTCTATCAGCGGTTTATTTTTCTGTACAGCTTCGTAGATGGCAAACAGGGTGCCCACGTTCTGTACCACCGCACCCACTGAGATGGGCAGGGCGCCGCTACCGACCTGACGGCCCGTGAGGGCATCGATCAGCTGCTTCTCCCCTCCCTGCGGATACTGCACCTTGAGCGGTTGTATGGTGATGAGGGGATAACCTTTTACTTTCTCGGAGAAGAGCCTGATGGCGTCCTGTTTATTATTTTCTATGCCGATGATGGCTTTCTGCACGTTCAACGCTTTCATCACGATGGTGACTCCCACCAGTATCTCATCCACCTTTTCCATCATCAGCTGATGATCCGAGGTGAGCCAGGGTTCACACTCCACACCGTTGATGATGAGTATTTCAGGTTTCGCACCGGGAGGAGGGGTGAGCTTCACCTGCGTGGGGAAGGTAGCTCCGCCCATGCCTACGATGCCTGCTGCGGCGATCTTCTGCAAGATCTCCCCGGGAGTGAGGATACACTCCTTTATCAATGCCGGTGAACGATCGATGGATGCTTCCCACTCATCGCCTTCAACCTTGATGTAGACTGCGTCGCGTTTGTAGCCGCTCGCATCGAGCGCCTTATCGATCTTTAACACGGTGCCCGAAACCGATGAATGGATGTTGGCCGAGACAAAGCCTACCGCCTTGCCGATGAGGGTGCCGACTTTTACCGTGTCACCTTTCTTGACGACTGGCTGACAGGGTGCACCAATGTGCTGAGACAGCGGAATAATTACCTGACCGGGTAGAGCAATGGTTTGTATAGCTTTCCCTGCCGATATTTTTTGTTCTTTTGGGTGAATACCGCCGATACGGAATGTTTTTAACATATAGTTCTTTTTTCTTACGCGGTTACAGTAGCTTCTTCCTCTTTGGGTGCGGGAGGAGTTTCCTTACGGGGTGGGAAGTTCAGCTCCAGAATGGATTTGGTGGGACAAACCTGCACGCACTTGCGACAGAGACGACATTTATCGTCGTCAATGAAAGCGAGGTTGTTTTCGATGGTGATGGCCTCGAATGGACATACTTGCTGGCACTTGCTGCAGCCGATGCAGGCCACGTCGCAGGCTTTTTTTGCCACACCTCCCTTGTCTTTGTTGACACAGCTTACGTAGATGCGGCGTGACTTGGGCCCCTGTTTACGGAGTTCAATGATATCCTTCGGACAGGCTTTCACGCAGGCACCACAGGCGGTACATTTGTCTTCCACCACTTCCGGTAGCATGGTCAACGGGTTGATGTGAATCGCATCAAAGGTGCAGGAGTCCACACAGTCGCCCAGTCCCAGGCAACCGAAGGAACAGCCGGTATCTCCACCATACAAAGCCGAGGCGATGGTGCAGCTTGAAGCACCGTCGTAGAGATTGAGTCGCGGACGTGATTCACAGGTGCCATTACAGCGGATCACCGCAATTTTCTTTGCAGCCACAGGTGCTTTTCTCCCCAGTATGGCAGCCACTTTGTCCATTGTATTTTGTCCCCCTACAGGGCATAAAAGATTCTCCATTGACTCAGCCTTCACGCAGGCTGAAGCGAACGAAGCGCATCCGGGAAAACCACATCCTCCGCAGTTGGCGGCCGGCAAAGCGTCCTGGACCTCCTGAATGCGGGGATCCTCTTCCACTTTAAACCGCTGTCCTACCATGTACAGGATGGCCGCGCTCCCAGCACCAATGGCTCCCAATGTAGCAACGGCAGTTAATAGTACACTCATATTCGATGATTAATTTGTTTTTTTAATACTGAATCTGAACGTGTTCGCCATTTTATGGCGCAACAGATAGAGGAGGAAATAATAGGGTACCAGGATCAGGATAGAGCCCAGGGCTGCTTCTGTTTCGTTGAAGTGCCATGCGGAGATGCCCAGTACCAGCATCGTTAACAGTAGAATCAGGGGAACCACGAAAGCCCACAATACGGCTTTGTAGCCGATGGACTCCTTGCCGGTCACAACCACCCGCTCATGAGGACGGTAAAGGCCGCTGCTGTCGGATACATCCACCCGCTTCTCTTTCATGTCGGCAGCCATGCAGGCCCCTTTGGCATGACAGGCACTGCATGCCGACTGCTGTAAAATACGAACGGTGATGTGGTTTCCGTTTATCTTTTCAATAATCCCCTCGTGTTCAATCATTGAAACTATGGTAAACTGATGCTGAATTTACTCTTCTGTTTCTTAAGCACCGCAAAGTTACGGATTATTTTTGTGATTCGACAAAGTTTTTCTGAACTAAACGCCGCCTTATGTGTTGTGTCCCGATTGGGTTTAGCTTAAAGAAATCAGACTTCCCTGTCTCTTAAGCAGGAAAGAGAATAACTTGCTTTTTTCCCGAACATTTACCTTACAAAATTGTTAAAAAGTGATCAAAGCTTTTTATAATCAGAATAGACACATATTTTAATACATCCGATTTGTATGATTTTTGATATTGACATGATCCGAGATGTGTATGCACATATACCGGAAAAAATTAAACAGGCCAAAACTATTTTACAACGTCCCCTTACGCTGACTGAGAAGATTCTCTTTTCTCATCTTTCACCGGGAACAACGCTGAAGGACTATCAGCGGGCAAACGACTACGTCGACTTTGCACCCGACAGGGTGGCTATGCAGGACGCCACCGCACAGATGGCTCTGCTGCAGCTAATGAACTCCGGCCGCACCAGCGTGGCCGTACCCTCCACAGTGCATTGCGAACACCTGATACAGGCTTATAAAAATGCGGAAACCGACTTGCAGACAGCGAACATCACCAACCGCGAGGTGTTTGAATTCCTGCGCGATGTTTCCAATAAATATGGAATAGGCTTCTGGAAGCCCGGCGCGGGCATCATCCACCAGGTGGTGCTCGAGAACTATGCCTTCCCTGGAGGAATGATGATTGGTACCGATTCTCACACACCCAATGCAGGAGGATTGGGCATGATCGCCATTGGCGTGGGCGGAGCAGATGCAGTGGACGTGATGGCAGGGCTGCCCTGGGAACTAAAAATGCCCAAGCTCATTGGTGTGAAACTCACCGGCAGGCTCTCAGGCTGGAGCGCCCCCAAGGACGTGATTCTGAAGGTAGCCGGCATCCTCACCGTAAAAGGAGGTACCAATGCGGTCATTGAATATTTCGGCGAGGGAGCTGCCTCTCTTTCGGCAACCGGCAAGGGCACCATCTGCAACATGGGTGCCGAGGTAGGAGCGACGACTTCCATCTTTCCTTTCGATCACAAATCGGCTGCTTATCTGGAGCAGACTGGTAGAAAGGAGGTCGCTGATGCAGCTCGTGCAATCATGGAATATCTGCAGCCCGACCCTGAAGTGGTGGCCCATCCCGAAAAATATTACGATCAGCTGATTGAAATCAATCTCTCCGAACTGGAGCCTCACATTAACGGGCCTTTCACACCCGATGCTGCTTATACCATCTCCGAGTTTGGCGAGGCAGTGAAGAAAAACAATTACCCCCGAAAAATGGAGGTGGGCCTCATTGGATCCTGTACCAACTCCTCCTATGAAGATCTTACCCGTGCTGTTTCCATCGTGAAGCAAGCACGCGACGAACATGTGCCCGTGAAGGCACAGTTTCTCATTAACCCAGGCTCCGAACAAATACGGTATACAGCAGAACGCGACGGCATCCTGCAGGTTTTTGAAGATGCCGGTGCCACCATCATAGCCAATGCCTGTGGGCCCTGCATCGGTCAGTGGAAAAGAGATGAGGAGGCTTCGGAGCGTTCCAATTCCATCGTCACCTCCTTCAACCGTAACTTTGCCAAACGCAACGATGGAAACCCCAATACCCATGCTTTTGTGACATCGCCAGAACTGGTGGCCGCCCTGACTATCGCAGGTGACCTCTGTTTCAACCCCCTGACCGACACGCTGGAGAACACAGAGGGGAAACAGGTAAAGCTGGCCGAACCCACCGGCTATGAGTTGCCACCTCTGGGGTATGAAGTGAAAGATGCCGGGTACTTGGCACCCTCTTCCAACAATAGGGAGGTGGAAGTGTCCATCGATCCTGCTTCCAAAAGGCTGCAGAAGCTGGAACCTTTTCCCGCCTGGGATGGGAAGGACTTCAGCAACCTGCCATTGCTGATAAAAGTGCAAGGTAAATGTACCACCGACCACATATCGATGGCAGGGCCGTGGCTCCGCTTTCGTGGACACCTCGATAACATCTCGGACAACATGCTGATTGGTGCGGTAAATGCCTTTAACGAAAAGACCAATGCCGTGCTTAATCCCCACACCATGGAATATGAACCGGTGCCTTCACTGGCGCGAAAGTTCAAAGCTGTGGGAGTAGGCTCGGTGGTGGTGGCCGAGGAAAACTATGGCGAAGGGTCGAGTCGCGAGCATGCTGCCATGGAGCCGCGCCACCTCAATGTGAAGGTTATCCTGGTAAAATCATTTGCCCGAATTCACGAAACCAACCTCAAGAAACAAGGCATGCTGGCCCTCACTTTTGTGAATAAGGAGGACTACAATAAGGTGCAGGAGCGGGATAAGATCAGTGTGACGGGACTCACGGAGTTCGCACCCGGGAAAAACCTCACCGTGGAGCTGTTACATCCCGACGGTTCAAAGGATTTCTTTGAGGTAGCCCACACCTACAATGAGCAGCAAATATCCTGGTTCAAATCAGGGAGCGCGCTGAATGCAATGAAAAAGTGAACCAACTTTCACACGGACAGTCCATGCAAATAATTAAACAAGGTGATCGGCTCCTTGTACCCGATCATCCCCTGATCCCCTTTATTGAAGGGGATGGGATCGGCAAAGAAATCACTCCGTTTGTCCAGCAGATTGTCAATGCAGCAGTGGAAAAAACGTACGGAGGAAAACGAAAAATTACCTGGAAGGAGGTACTGGCGGGAGAAAAAGCCTATAACAAGGTGGGAAGCTGGTTACCAGCCGAGACAATAGAGATGTTCCGCGACAATCTTGTCGGCATCAAAGGTCCGCTCACCACACCCGTGGGAGAGGGAATTCGTTCTCTGAACGTGGCTCTGCGTCAGGAACTCGATCTGTACGTGTGTCTGCGGCCGGTACGCTGGTTCCGAGGTGTCGCCACTCCACTGCTACATCCCGAGAAGGTTCATGTCACCATCTTTCGGGAGAACACCGAAGATATTTATGCCGGTATCGAGTGGGCGGCCGGCACGCCCGAGGTGAAAAAGGTGCTCACCTTTTTGAAAGAGGAGATGGGCGTTGCGAAAATTCGCTTTCCCGAGACCACTTCCCTCGGCGTAAAACCGGTGTCGGTAGAGGGTACAGAGCGGCTGGTACGTGCCGCAATCGGTTATGCTTTGGAGCACAAGCTCCCTTCGGTCACACTGGTTCACAAAGGAAACATCATGAAGTTTACCGAGGGTGGTTTTAAAAAGTGGGGATATGCGCTGGCAGAACGTGAGTTTCCCGATCAGACCTTCACCGAGCACCGTTTCAATAGCATAAAAGCCGAGAAAGGACTCGATGCGGCAGTGGCGGCTTACAACCAGGCTCTCTCGTCGGGCAGGATTTTTATCAAAGATGTCATCGCGGACGCCTTCCTGCAAAACACCTTGCTGAAACCCGAGGAGTATGCGGTGGTGGCTACACTTAACCTGAACGGCGATTATATCTCTGATCAACTGGCTGCCATGGTAGGAGGTATTGGTATCGCCCCAGGTGCCAACATCAACTACCGTACCGGTCACGCTATCTTCGAAGCAACCCATGGTACGGCTCCCGATATTGTGGGGAAAGAGAAGGCCAACCCTTGCTCTATGCTGCTCTCGGCCGTGATGATGCTGGAATACATGGGATGGCATGATGCAGGAAAGCTGATTACCGCTTCGCTGGAGAAGCTTTTTGAAGCGGGTTATGCCACACCCGACCTGGCACGCTTCATGGAAAACGGGAAATCGCAGACCACCACACAATTCTCTCAAAAGGTGATCGAAAACTTATAAGAAAAAGCATGCAAAGTAAACAAAAAGGGCTGAATGTATGTTAAAACAACAACCATGCCGAAACAGGCCCCACAAAACATTTGTCGTATCATAACAAACAAAACATACTGAAAAATGGATAATGAACAGTTGACGAAAATTTTATCGGATTCCATCGCTTACACGAGCAACATAGATAAAGATCTTTTCTTGAAAATGGGCGTAAAGCGTGGACTGCGTAACGAAGATCATTCCGGCGTGTTGGCGGGCCTTACCCGTGTTGGCGATGTGGTAGGCTATGAACGTCAGGAGGATGGAACCCTGAAGCCGATACCCGGAAAACTCTACTACAGGGGCATGGATGTGGAAGAGCTGGTGAAAGGAATTCAGACAGAAAACAGACTTGGTTTTGAAGAAACAACCTACCTGCTTCTCTCCGGAAAACTACCTACCAAAGCGGAACTCGACGCGGTGAAATCACTCCTTGCGCAAACCATGCCGCTCAATCATACAGCAACCATGAATATCCTTTCACTGAAAGGAAAAAACATCATGAACATCCTGGCCCGAAGTGTGCTGGAGCTGTACGCTTACGATGAGAATCCCGATGACATCTCGCCCGAAAACCTCGTCCGGCAGTCGGTGAACCTCATTGCGAAGTTCCCCACCATCATCGCTTATGCCTATCAGGTGTTGCGCCACGATCAGATGGGGCGTTCGCTGCATATCCGTCACCCCTATGAAGACCGCTCTGTAGCGGAGAATTTCCTGTTTATGATGAAGGGGCGCGATAAATATACCGAGCTGGATATTAAGATCCTCGATCTTGCACTGATCCTTCATGCAGAGCATGGTGGTGGAAATAACTCCACCTTCTCGGTGCGCGTGACCAGCTCCACGGAGACAGACACCTACTCGGCCATCGCTGCGGGCATCGGTTCGCTCAAGGGACCGCTCCATGGCGGTGCCAACATCAAGGTGCAGGGTATGCTCGAAGATATGAAAAAGAATGTGAGCGACTGGCAGAGTGTCGATCAGATCGACAACTACCTGTTGAAGATTCTCCGCAAAGAAGCATTTGACCGAACGGGCCTGATTTATGGTATCGGTCATGCAGTCTATACCATTAGTGATCCCAGGGCCGATCTGCTGAAATCTATGGCACGCGAGCTAGCCATAGAGAAAGGCCGACTTGCAGAGTTTGAGTTCATGGAGCTGATTGAGCAACGTGCCGTGGAAGTGTTCCTCGGTTTCAAAAAAGAAACTGCCAAAGCAAGAACCTGCATCAACGTGGACTTTTACTCGGGCTTCGTATATGATGCCATCGGGTTGCCCGGAGAAGTATTTACCCCGCTGTTTGCCATGGCCCGCATTGTTGGCTGGTCGGCACACCGCATTGAGGAATTGAATTTCACCAGCAAGCGTCTTATTCGCCCGGCTTATAAGAATGTACGCGAAAAACAACTCTTTATTCCCATCAACGAGAGATAAAAACCCTATGCAAAAAATAAAAGTGCAAAATCCGGTCGTTGAGCTGGATGGAGATGAAATGACCAGAATTATCTGGTCATTTATCAAAGAACAGCTGATCCTGCCTTATCTCGATCTGGATGTCAAATATTACGATCTCAGCATCCAAAACAGGGATGCCACAAACGATCAGGTAACCATCGATGCGGCGGAGGCGATCAAAAAATACAATGTCGGAATCAAGTGTGCCACCATTACGCCCGATGAAGCGCGTGTGGAGGAGTTTGGCCTGAAGAAGATGTGGAAGTCGCCCAACGGCACCATCCGCAACATCGTGGGCGGTACTGTCTTCCGGGAGCCAATCATCTGCAGCAACATACCCCGCTATGTGCAAGGATGGACAGAGCCCATCATCATCGGCCGTCATGCCTTCGGAGATCAGTATCGCGCCACCGACACCGTGATCAAAGGGAAAGGAAAACTCACCATGACCTTCACCGGTGAAGATGGTGCTACCCAAAGCTGGGACGTTTTCAACTTCCAGGGCGATGGCGTGGCCATGGCCATGTACAACACCGACGAGTCGATCTACGGCTTTGCTCGTTCCTCCTTTCAGATGGCACTGACAAAGAAGTATCCGCTCTACATGTCCACAAAAAATACCATCCTGAAGGCCTATGACGGTCGTTTCAAGGATATCTTCCAGGAGGTATATGAAAATGAGTTCAAAGGATTGTTTCATGAAGCTGGCATCACCTACGAGCATCGTCTGATCGACGACATGGTGGCCTCTGCCATGAAATGGAAAGGCGGTTTCGTATGGGCCTGCAAGAACTACGATGGTGATGTGCAGTCCGACACCGTAGCCCAAGGTTTCGGCTCTTTGGGTATGATGTCATCCATCCTGGTTACGCCCGACGGCAAGACGGTGGAGGCCGAAGCAGCACACGGTACCGTCACGCGCCACTATCGTCAGCATCAACAGGGAAAGGAAACCAGCACCAACCCCATCGCCTCCATCTTTGCATGGACCGGGGGATTGGCACACCGTGGAAAACTCGATCACAACCCGGAGCTCATCGATTTCTGTCAAAAACTTGAGCAAGTATGCGTGGAAACGGTCGAGGGCGGCGAGATGACGAAGGATCTGGCTCTGTTGGTACACGGCAACGATGCCTCACGCAATACATGGCTTACCACGCAGGAGTTTCTGCAGGCACTGAAACGGAATCTGGAGAAGAGTTTGTAGAGTTTTTGACTTTCTGTTCCTGGGAAGTAAACGTTTTGTAATCAGTGGTTTGCGAGTAATAGGAAAACGCTTTGAGGAATAGTTTTCAGCAGATTGAAATAAAGAAGGGCAGTCCTTTTGGGCTGCCCTTGCTATGTAAGTACGAAAAATGAGTATCGATTAATCCTCTTTTTCCTGTTCTTCGTAAGCCTTCAGTAGCTTCTCCTGTACATCGGCAGGTACCAGTTCGTAGCTGGCAAATTTCATGCTGAAGGAAGCCCTGCCACCGGTAATGGAGCTCAGTGAGGTGGAGTAGCTGCCCATTTCTTTTAGGGGCACCTTGGCTTTCAACTTCTCAAATCCTTTCTCGCTCTCCATACCCATGATGATGGCACGTCGTCCCTGCAGGTCGCTCATCACATCACCCATATAATCTCCCGGCACAGAAACGACGACATCGTAAACCGGTTCCAGGATCTTGGGTCCTGCGTTTTTAAAAGCGGTGCTGAATGCATTTCGTCCAGCCAGCATAAAGGAGATTTCATTGGAATCTACCGGGTGCATCTTGCCGTCATAGACGATTACACGCACATCGCGTGCATACGATCCGGTGAGCGGTCCCTGTTCCATGCGTCCCATGATCCCCTTGAGGATGGCAGGCAGAAAACGGGCGTCAATGGCTCCACCCACGATGCTGTTGACAAACACCAGCTTACCACCCCAGTCGAGGTCGATCACCTGGGTGTCGCGATTCTGGATCTTGAATTCCTGTCCGTTGAAGCGGTAGGTCTCCTGCACAGGCATTCCTTCGGTGTATGGTTCTATGATGAGATGTACCTCTCCGAACTGACCGGCACCACCCGATTGTTTCTTGTGGCGGTAGTCTGCTCGAGCCTGCTTGGTGATGGTTTCACGATAAGGAATTTTGGGCTCCATGAATTCGATCTCGATCTTGTCGTTGTTCTCGAGGCGCCATTTCAGTGTCCTGAGGTGAAACTCGCCCTGTCCCGAAACGATGGTTTGTTTTAGTTCCTTCGATACTTCCACGATCCAGGTAGGATCCTCCGCCTTCATCCGTGTAAGTGCTTCGCTCATTTTTTCAGAGTTCGATTCGTTTACCGCTTTGATGGCTCTGCGGTAGCGTGGTTCGGGATATTTGATGAAGTCAAACAGATAATCGGCTCCTTTGGCATTCAGTGTATTGCCGGTGCGCACGTCTTTCAGTTTCACTGCTGCGCCAATACTGCCTGCCTGTAGCTCTTCTACCTTGTTGCGGATCTGTCCGGCCACGGTATAGATTTGTGCCAGGCGTTCCTTGGAACCACGGTTCATGTTGGCCAGGTCGTCACCTTCCCTTACTGTACCCGACATGACCTTGAAGTAGGAAACTTCCCCGATGTGAGGTTCTACAGTTGTTTTGAAGAAAAAGAGACTGGTAGGTGCCGAGGCATCGGCTTTTACTTCTTTCCCCTCGTTGTTTATCGGTGCCGCCACGTCGGTGGGTGAGGGGGCTACCATACTCAGGAAGTTCATGATGCGGTGTACCGCCATATTTTTCTCGGCCGAGGCACAGAAGAGCGGGAAAAGGGTGTGGCTGATCATTCCTTTTTGGATGCCATCGCGCATCTCCTCTTCGGTGAGTGAACCCTGATCGAAATATTTCTCCATCAGTCCCTCGTCGTTTTCTGCTGCTGCTTCGAGGAGAGCCTGATAATACTCACCGGCACGCTCCTGTTCGCTTTGGGGAATTTCAAGTACATCGGGAGCGGTGCTCCCCGGCTTCCAGTGGTAATATTTTTGTTTCAGTACATCCACAATGCCGTCGAATGCTGTTCCGCTGCCTGTTGGATATTGCACTGGCACCACCTTGCTTCCATAGAGCTCCTTGAGGCTGGCCAGCGTATTTTCATAATCTGCTTTCTCATGGTCCATCCGATTGATCAGCAACACCAGAGGTTTTTTCATCTCGTCCACGTAACGGAATTGGTTGATGGTACCCACGCCCACACCGTTTGCTGCATCAATGAGCATCAGTGCCATGTCGGTGACATTGAGTGCCGAGACTACGCCGCCCACGAAATCGTCCGACCCGGGACAGTCGATAAAGTTCATCAGCTTCTCTTTCCACTCGTATGAAAAAAGAGTGGAGAAAACAGAATAACCATAATCTTTTTCCACGGGAAAATAGTCGCTTACAGTGTTTTTCCCATCGATGGTACCACGTCGTTTTATAAGACCAC
>ENA-UOOK01006252-UOOK01006252.1-fermentation-metagenome-genome-assembly--contig:-NODE-6252-length-11504-cov-7.143943_pt1 | contig 11504 bp, 7 predicted proteins | sample MGYA00245777_ERZ724023 | MGnify/ENA primary metagenome ERZ724023 (study PRJEB28704, sample SAMN03018312) | fermentation metagenome | biome: anthropogenic terrestrial biome; feature: soil; material... | reverse complement strand
CTTCTTCCGGTTTCAGTTCATTCTGCAGGCCGTAAATGTCGATGAAAATGCGGTTCAGTTCTTCTTCGTTGGCTTTGAGGGTTTGAAAATTAGCAGAAAAGAATGCTTTGACTCCGATATATGCTGCTTGGATTGTAAACTTTGGTTTTTCATTTCCCCAAGTTGCTGCCGGTACTCTGAACTGAATTAGCGGATGCCGCTTGAAATCCCAGGAAGTTTCAAAACTGTCCCAGTCGGTGCGGGAGATGGAAATGTTCTGTTCAACCAAATTTTCAACTGTTGCAGTGTCCTCGAGAATAATTGGCATTGAGCGTATATCTCTAACTTGAAAATTCAGAGTGGGGTTAAATATTTTGACAATACTTAAAAACACCTTGCTATTCAGTAATCCAAGATAGTAGTTATAATGCGTATAATCTTTCAAAAAGACGGATGAACCTCCGACATCAAAAGTTGCATCTTCCGGCAATACTCTGAAACTTGGGATATTAGATGTAATTAACCCCCACGTTATGCCTTTCTGATACCACAGGTATTCAGGAATAATTCTGCAAATCAAGTCTTTATGATAATGCTGACGAGCCGTATCAGACCAATCAATAACGTCTAAAAGATTTCCTGCCCATTTTCTGAAACCACCGCCCTTGGCATAGAAGAACCATTTATATCCTCTGCCAATATCATCACTTTTTATTTCCCAAAAGTAACGCACGAATTTTGCATTATCACCTGTCTTGTTTTGTCCATCAGAAATTGTATTGTCGTAGAATAGGCTGTTGCTAAATGCATCTATTAAGTTTTCGCTCACCCAATACGCCACAGGGCTGCCGGGAATTTTGGAAAAGTTGCCGGCGGAGGCAGTGTAGAAATAGCCACATTTCGGGTTTGCGATTGCTTCAAGATATTTTTGGCGCTGTACTTCCATACCACCGCGAAAATCCACAAGCCGGAAATATCCGCCCTTTTCACCTACTTTTGTGTTGCGATATACAAACGTACATACTGGTACGGTTGCTTCCTCAAAAGCAGAATATTCAAATTGAATCAGGGTTGTAATGCTTTTGGTGGTATAAAGATTCGTGCGCAGTTTTTCATAGCTTTGAATAAACATCCATACATACGGCGTGAACATTCCGCCATATCCAGTTGGTTTTGCCATTTGCCCGCAACGTTCAATAAACGCGGAAAAGGTATCTGATTTTTCATCTGGGTAATTGTCCTTTAGAAAGTCAGAAAGATTAGCGTTCTGCCCTTTGCCGCCCATATACGGTGGGTTGGTAACCACAACGTCATATTTCTGCACCAAGGCCTGCGCCACCCGTACAAAAGGATACAATTCATTTTTTACAGACTCTTTGTAGATACTAATTTCATCTTCAATTTCGTCAAAGCGCTTATAAATTGCCGTAAAGTTCACCTGCGACACTTTTAAAAGAGAGCCGTACTCTTTTGCGTCATGCAGTTCTTCAATGAGCGTGTTCATGTCCTTCTTGAGTTCGGCATCGCCGTTCATGAAGTATTCCACCATATTCGGGTCAAGATGGTTGCTCTCGTGGATTGCGTAAATATGCGGCTGAGGAATGTCCGGTCTTCCGTTTGCATCTTTCCTGCGCAGAAAGCGCGGGTCATACTGCACTGCCTTCATCATGACTGAGAAGTATGCCAATTGCGCGGCACGCTCGTCGATGTCCAGCCCCCACAGGTTCTTTTCAATAATACTGCGCACGGCGTCACGCGTCTGAATACCGTAATCCGCGTAAATCTGAATCAGCACGTCGAATAGATAAGCGCAAATGTGGCCGGAACCGCAGCAAGGGTCGATACACCGAATGTCCTCCGGCTTCATGGCAGCGTATTCCTTGCGGATTGATTTCAACCGTTCTTCAACTTCAGGCTCCTGCTGTGCTTCATCAAGATAATACGTCCACGACTTCTTTAGTTCCGGATTCGGGTGACCTTCAATCCACAGTCTGCCGAGGCTGTTTTCCACCATATACCGCACAATCCAGTCCGGTGTAAAGAGCTGCGTTGCGGCGGGTATGTTTTCTTTGCTGATTTTGATATTCTTTTTGAGGTCAGCAAACACCTTGTCCTTCGGTTCGGTGTTGTAGTATTGGTACAACCAACCAATGATTTGAATTTGGTCTTTCCAGTCATCTTCCGGAATATCGCTAACCATTCTCTGAATGATGCTGCCTTCACGCAGAAGGTTGTCCGGGAAAAGAAACTCTGTGTAATCGGCTATTTTCTGGAACATACCCGGAAGTACATCAGAAAGGGCGTTGCACTGGGTAATGATGAGATACTTGAAAAGCTCATCATTGTTGTTTGCTTCTTTGAGCGCATAGACTTTTTCCATATCCAGTCCCGGAAGTTCCATGTGAATTGCTTCCGTCAAAATCTGCGGCTTAAAATTTCCCTCCGCGTCCGTAAAGACACGCACACGGGAAGGCAGGTAATTATTAACCTCCATAAAGCGAAGCGCAGAAAAACGGTTGAACCAAGTGTAGGCAACTTCCTCCATCACCTGTTCAAATCCTTCTTCTTTTACTTTGTTGATAAGCGCAGCACGCTGCTTTTTCTGTGTATCTGTAAAAAGCACACCTCTGGCACTGTCGGCATTCGGGTCTGCTTCGACGCTCACTTCATATCGATCCGCTTTCTGGGAAACACGTGCGATTAGTTCGGTGCGTGCCCAGACGGCATATTTTTTTATTGCGTTTTTATCCATTCCTTGTCATACCTCTCAGTTCAGCTTGATTCCGTCGCAGTCCGTAAGAAGAGCGGTCAGATAGGAGCGTATCCGTTCCACATAAGCATCCACATCCGCCTGGCTTTCCAATGTGTCCGCTTTAAAAATCGCCTGACGGTACACGTTCTTGATGCGCTTTTTCGGCTGCGGTTTCGGAGGAGCCACCGGAGGAGTGACCTCTACCGGTTTCTTTGCTATTTCAATCCTGTCCAGCGTATCATCCTTATAAGACCACATCTGGGTAACAAGGGCATCCAGCAAGGCAAGGCTCTTTTTCTCGGCAATTTCACTTTTCTTCTGGTTAAAATAATTGTCAGCGCTGGATATGATGTTTCTGCACTGCGTGTCTAAGCCGGCTGCCGTATGAATCTCGGACATACATTGGCACACAATTTCCAGAAGCTTTTCCCGTTTTGCTTCCAATAATTTATCATGGCCTGCCCGTACAGTATTCATCAGGCCGTTTAGTTCTGGAATACGCTTATATACTTGACAATCGCTGCCATGTACGACCGTGATAAGACGAATCTGGTTCAAGGCATTATTCGTCTCTTCATCCCGCTGCAGATAAGAGAGATCATTGTGAAGGTCGGCTTCCAGCTTTACAGCGGCATCAAAAACAGCCACCTGATTCTTGAAAAAGCCTTCAACCAGCTGCAGGTCTTCCTTGCTGTCCATAAGTTTATCTTCATCCTGAACAAGGCGGTTGACCAGTGCAATGTTATCTTTCTGCTGTGAGAGGACATCGTCCATTAGCTGGATTGCCGATATAACCTTGTCGCGCTCCGGATATTTGTGACCTTCATATCTCTGGTTCAACTCGGTGTAATGTGCCTTCTGCTCCGTGAACTTATCAATGATAAGTTTGACAAGGCTTTCCTCGTCATCCGGTACATCCATCCTGTCGAAGTACTCACGCATGATATTTGTAGCGGCTTTCATCTTCTGGGCCGACGGGGACTGCTTTATGGAAATCATTGTCTTGCCGCGTTCACTCTTTTTACGGAGCATGTCCGAAAGTTTCGGATTGCCGCTGTGTATCGTTGTGCCCCCGTACTTGATGGTGACTTTCTGCTTATAAATAAGCAGCGCTACTACAGCTGCAATGTCGATTTCTCTCCAACCGTACGGAATTGACTGATACCGGCTTTGAATATCATCCATTGAGGTCGGCAGTCTTTTCATGTGCTGAACTTCCAGATATTCCTCAATCTTGGCAGCCGCGTCACGGTTATCTTCCATGCCTCCCATCTGAGGGTGTGCTCCAGTAAGAATATCAAAAACATCCGCATCTGTTTCCGCATTCTTTGTAATCAGGCCAAGTTCGCTGTATACATGAGCAACGAGATATTCCAATGCTTGGTCGATAATATTTTTCGCTTTGGCTGCCTCAATTTTATTATGATATTTTTCTTCAGAGTCTTTTTCATCTCTTTTCGGAGTGGCTATACTGCCTACTTTTAATTCCAACTTTTCTCCATCTACATAAAAAATTCCGTGAATAATAGAATTTGCAAGCATTCCTAATGCAGCCGTATCGTATTTCTCCGCCTCGTCCTGCTGGTCACGAATGATGTTCTGCACGGGCTTTGCCATCTGATTGACATTGCGCTGCTTTACATATTTGCGAATCTTCATGGCGTTCTCCAGAGATTCGTAGTAAGGCGTGTCAGCAAGCACAACGATAGCGCAGCCCTTAGATTCCGTCATCAGGCGAAGTTTCTGCTTATCTTCGGCATCCGCTGCCACAGTCAAAAAGCGCAGGCACATGCCTCCCGTAGTTGCACCGATGGCTGTTGAATCTACCATTTCGTCGAACGGGAAATCATACTTACCATAGCGGTACTTCTTCGTTGTGTAGATATTGCCGAAAATCATCTGCCCGATGCGTTCCACAATCTTAGCGGTATCTACGAATGTATTCGAGATTGTTCTCGCGATATCCTGTTCCTCATCGGTCAGGAACACATAGGCATCCCCACGTCGGTCAATATAGTTCTGGCTTTTCAGCCGGTCGAGGGACTTTTGGACCTTGCCGCGAAGCTCAATTTTATCCGTGCGGATGTCGTCCGCCATCAGAATCGCTATATTATCAAGGTTTGCCTTAACGTCATCGATATAACGGATCAGATACAGGAGCTTCAGCACGTTGACATCATAATCTTCGATACCGTTCCCATTATCCGCAGCCTTTTGACAACGCTCAATTACCCGACGGATTGAGCCGTCAAGGAATGAGTGAATACTGTCATAGAATGGATAGAGAGGAGCAATGGCGTGCTCGTCTCTGTCCTGAATGGATTTTGCAACAATCTGGAATCCATCCAGCATGGAACGCTCCGCTCCGGAATAATGTTTTCCGGCGGCTCCGTGCTTTCGAATTTCAGAAAAGATCTTCTGAATCAGGATAAACTGATAGGGGACAAACGGATAATCCATAACAAATTGGGATTCTCCGCTGTATCCTTTGATATCAAGCCGTGAGTCTGTAAAGCTGAACAGATTCTTCATTACATAATCATTCTGAGCATAAACACTCTGAAGCACTTTTGCGGCCTCCGGCGTTTTTGTAAGGAGGCGCTTCTGGATAACCTCATCAACCGCAGAGGACGAAAGGGACAGCCTTATCTTGAAGCGTGCCTGAATCCGGGAGAATTCATCCATCCGTACTTTAATAATCTCGTCGATTGCTTCCTGCCCGGTGCAGACAATCCATACCTTGCCTCCGCATTCGCTTCCAACCTTCTCAACGAGAGACTGAAGATTTAAAAGAAGGTTTGTATCTGTACCGATATACTGGCCAACCTCATCGACCATAAACAGAAGCCGGAAATTTGCAGGCTTGCTGTCGACATATTCCTTAATTTCCGATACAAGCTGCGCAATGCTGATTTCTGCTGTTTCCGTACCGTCGAACCAGTTCCGGGCAGAGGTTTCGCTCATGCCAAGGACCTCCATCAGTGTTGCTACGACGTCATCCTCAAAAAAGCCAAATGAATCACGGGTCTCCATCCAGGGAGCTCCGTTCTTTTCTTCAAAAACACGCTGGAACTCTTCGGTCTTGCCCTGCTTCTCTATAAATTGCTCCAGTTTTGCCACTTTTAGGTCTTCACCAAGAAAGCCGAGATGGTTATAGAACATCTTTGCAAATACACGAAGCACGGCGGTATTGTCTTTATTGCTGAAACCTTCAATATCTATATTGAAAAGGATTGTTTCTGCTTTGTATTTTGTCGCTTTATCAATCAGCATAAAAGTCGCGGGATCATCCGCAAATTTCTTACGAAAGCGCTCTACCGTACTGATGCCATTGATGGTCTTGTTCTCCAGAATATAGGAGAGCATTTTCAAAAAGTGTGATTTACCGCTTCCAAAAAAGCCGGAAATCCAGACGCCTATATCATTCGTCGGATATTCAAAAGCATCGTCATAATAATTGAAAAAGGTAATGAAGTGTCTTTTCAATTCTCGTGTAATGACATATTCATTTAATTCCTGTTCCGTCGATTCATCGTCCTGATCGACTTTAATGACACCGTTTATTTTTCGGTTGATGTCATCAGCAAACATATTTTGTATTGTCACGGACGGTTCCCTCCTATATCACGTTAAATGCCCTGTAGTACGGATTAGCTGGTAACCTGTTAAAAAGCTTTACATACCTTCCATCAAATTTTCCGGGATACATGACAAGGATTGGAATACTTCCAACTCTCGGCTGCAGTGCTTCCAGCAGCATATGAATTCTCATGAATGGAAATATGTCACCCACGCCGGTAAGTAGAATTACGTCGCCCTTTTCTGGCTGCCGGGCACAGATCTTATCAACATACGCTTGCACCGTAACCGCTTTTTCTATTTGTTTCTGCAGATAGTCCTTCCCCTTTTTTTCTTCCATTGCAGACATCCGGCTCAAGATCCGTTTATCCTCACAGCAGGAAAGGAATATCTCGTATAGGTTATTTTCTATCAAATGGCATGGAAGTGTCTGGTCAGCCATAATCTGATTTACAAAATGACGCACCCGCATTTCATCTTTTGCTTCATAGCAGAACATCCATATATTAACTTCATTAGAAAGTCCGTTTCCTTCAAGAAAATCCGGATTTTTCAGCAGTTTCCGCACTTTGTCCAAGCATTCATCAATGTTGCTCATTAAATTTCTCCCTTAGCTCAAACAGTTAAAAGCAGGTAATGCTTCCGTTCTGTTTTCGCTTTTTATCGCATTTTCAAGGATAGGGCTAATCAAAATCGGATTTAAGTGACTCGCCTTTGTGCTGTCGATATATTCATTATCGACCAGCATCTTTGTCAGTACCTGTTTTAGTTTCTTGATTGTTGAGTCGCTCCATTCAGCGACGTTATCGTTTTGTTCCTGCAGACGCATAAAAAATGTATTTAAATCTATTTTCCCAAAAGTAGTATCCATGGATTGATACTTTGCGCCAATCACTGTAATCATAAAATCCCAGACCAGTCTGTACTGCTTCATCATTGCATAAAGGCATATCTGTTTTGCCACATCAGAGGGTTCGTTTGTAATGGCGACTGTAAGCTCTTTATCATTAAGAGCATCAATTCTCCTAAGACAGGCCTGTACCATCTTTTTCACCGACTTCTCCGTAGGATATTGAAACAGGTTGTCCTTAACTATCCTGTTTAGTATTTCTTCTTTTGAAAGGCCATCGCAGATGAGTTTCGCTGTTATTCTCATTTCATAAAACAGGAACTGCTCACGGGTGATGGCCGCATTATATCGGCTGGATGTTGCTAGCATACCGTTCGCATTTTTTCTCATGTGTAACCTCAATGCCGATTGATATTCTGTTTTTCTTCCTCGGCTTTTTCTTCATTCTCGTTTGAAACTGTCTCAACAATCTCATTTATATTGCAGTTCAGAGTCTCACATATCTTAAGAAGTACATCGGTTGTCAGATTTTCTCCTTTTCCGAGCTTTGCAAGTGAAGCCGTACTAATACCGCTTTTCTCTCGAAGTTCCTTCTTTGTCATTTCTCTTTCTGCAAGAATCACCCACAACGGTCTATAACTGATACGCATATTTACCTTCATCGTTTCTACACCCAGTTTCATTTATTTTGTGTATCTTCTTTCTTCACATATTTAGTTTATTCTTATTTTTCCATGACCAGCCAAACAACTCGCCGCCATTATCATAAAGAAAAATCACTTTTGTTTTGGCTAACGTCTCTGAGGTAAAATCGGTATATGCTTCCTGTTTATCAAACGATATAAAAATCTGCTTTTGGCTCTGAAGATATAATTGCATAATCTTATCAATTGGAAGATCTGCAACATTCTTAAACACAAGTGAGTCATGTATCAGAACAGGCAATTCTGTAATTTTAAGAATGCTCAGATCATAAATAATCATATTTTTATAGTTTTCACCAGTTCCTGTATTCCATTGACAGCCAAATGAATAGGCTGGTGTTCCTTTTCGAGTATTTGAAAAATGAATCTCAGGTGCATATTGGGTTCCATTATAAATAAAGTCATTCATTCGCACCATTTCCTGATTGATCATTGTTTCAACAATTTCAAGTTGTTCTGCTCTGGCATTTTCCAAACGTGTCTTTGCATCTTTAGTTTCCGCTTTCAAAATCTTCGAGCTTTCATAGCCTTCATTCTGCTGTCTTAAGAATGTAATACGGTTCCTTAAAGATACAGTTTCATCAAGGAACTTTTTAGAAACATGTGTAGGAATACCAAGTTTGCGCTGTTCTTCCTCCATCTTTTTAACATCTTCATTAGTTGCAGATATGAGAACCTCAAGTTTTTTGACTTCATCTGTCATTTCACTAGTTAGTATGTTTTGCATTTTCTTATGAAAATTTTCAATCGTCTCCAATTTTGCGATGTCCGCCTTCGGGAAATAATCCCTCAGCTCGATAATGTCATCTGAAGTTGGCGTCAAGCCACCTCGCAAATTCGACTCTACAGCATTTAATTGTGATACCAATCTGGTACGCTGCCTTTTAAGTGTAGCTATATGTCCTTTGATTTCGGCTGCCTTATCAAGATTCTCTGTATCCTGCTCCGCAATAGAACTATCTTCTTCATTTAACAGTTCCGTGAGATTCTGCTCTAATTTTTTAATTTCCTTTTCGTTTTCTTTAACCTGTTTCTTTGTTTTAGCTATAGTAGTTATTTCGCCGAGTTCTGTTGCCTTCTTGCGGATATTCTTCCTATTGTTCCGCTCTTCATAGAAATCTTGATATTCTTTTACAAGATTATAAACTCCGAATATTTTTTGTAATGCGATAATAGCCTTCTCTGCTGGCTCACCTACATAGTTCAAAGGATGTTCTTCGTTATCATTATGTCTTCCGGCAATTCTCGCGTAGCGCCCAATAAGATCTCTCCAGCTGGTTTGTACCGTTTGAATTTGATATGCTTGAAAAAGATGTCGATTAAAATCATTAATTTTTAATACCTCACCAGTTGGATGATACTCGCTATCACAGATCTGCACTTCTGTTGGATTCAGCGTACTTCTGCTGTACCATTCCATTCTTGTGCCAAATTTGAAAGTAAAGTTAATAACGTGATGGCCAACAAAAGTTACCACATTACTTTTTTCTGTATAGTCATCACCACCAAAGCAGAAATCAACGATCAGCAAAAAGGTTGATTTTCCAATTGAGTTTTCAGCCTTTTTATCTCCAAGGACAGTATTCAATCCGTCATGAAATTGAATTTTCCCTCTTGGAACTAGCTTGTCGCCTATTTTTTCGGCAAACTTGTCACATTCGATTTCATATAACATAGCGCAGCACTTCCTTCTCGTCGTCATACTCTATTTTGTGGAGAGCATAGAGACAATCGAGAATGTCGATAAACTCATTCACTCCAGAAAGCTTTTTTATGACTTTTTGATATAGTTCTTCTACTCCCATCGGTTTACTACTTAATTTTCTAAGCACCATGGGGAATTTTGATAAGATGCTTTCGTTATATGAATACAGTTTATTTGGTAATAACATCAAACACCTCACATTTCTGAATAAAGTACGAGATGATTATTTCACATGAATCCCGGTCTCCATTCGTAGAACTAGCCAGCCAGTCTGTCATAAGGCGATATATTTTCGGTTGACCATAGCCTTGTTCACTCAGATTTGAATATGTAAGTTTTACTTGATCGCAAAAAGGTTTGAAGCGAATAATATGTTCTCTTCCCATTTCCTGTAACGTCTCGTGAACTGCTGGAAAATACACATTCACCTGTACCTGTACTTTCAGATATAAAGATACATTCTCTGGCTTAATCTTTTCACGTACAGGAACAGGATCATAATTCAGATCTACATTCATCGGTCGTGGAAACTTTGGTATTTTCTCCAACACCTTTCGTACTCCATCCTGTACTTTTTGCTCGGATAACAGCTCACGATCATCGTTGTTCTCTAGTAGTGATCGTTTGATTTCCTTCATGTGCGCTATTGAAGCATCATTTCTACTAAGCTTATATCTGGCACAGCATTCAGGGCATAATGCAATCAAATTATTGGGATCTGTGTCCGGTAATAAAGGATCAATAGTTGCCACATCATAATTCAATCCCAAATGACCATTTTCATTGATAAAGAGCAGTTTTGAACATTCATCATTTGGACATATGCTTCCTTCTTCTGCTACTAATAAAACCCCATATTTATTTTTAAGACTAGATATTTTAAGCTCGGAGCTCTCAGTTGTATCAACAACTGGGAGCTTTTTCTTTCTCTTAGGTTTGGCTGCGTTTTCAATTATTTTTTGAAATCTTTCTGCAATTTCCGTTTCATATGTATCAGGTGATATATCTGGACACCATGTTCTGAATTTGTTGCACAAGCTATTAATGGAATCTTCGGCATCTTCATCAAGATGAACAAAGTTTGAAAATCTTCCTAAATCTAAAGAACCAGAAATCTTCTCAGCAATTTTCGTAATGTCATGATCACCATATCTGTAACCTTTCAGCGTTCGTGGTTCAAGGTCATTAATTAATATATCAACACCTTGAGCACTGCTTAAACAGATACTTTTCAACAATGCACGTGTGAATTCTTCTGGCGATAAACCATCTTTGAAATACATGGATAAAGCATCTGCAAATTTTGAGAACTCCGTATCACCCATAATTTGCCACGTCCCCTTTCACTTTGTAAACGTGTACAAGCGTGTATAACCATGTCCTGTGTTGCTCGGAAAATCAGTCCCTCCTAGATATACTGAAAACATAGAAAGAGAAGAGTCAGACATCACACTAACATTATTTTTTAATTATAACACATAGCTTTCCTATTTTCCATTTTATATTTGCTTTCGCAAATCATTGTAATGCGATGCAAAACGAATGATTCACTCTCATCTTTTTATACCTCATCCACAATGTTCACTCCAAGTACACGGGTGGCTCGAACTAAGGATTTGGTCACAACTTAATATTACCATCCTACGAGCGTGGATGGCTAATCGAAACGGAGCTTTTGCTCTATTTCGGATAGCCTTTTCGCGCTTTTTTTCGGTCATACTCTGGCTCCGTTTCGCAATTGAAAGGAGTCAAAACATGACGAACAAAGAAAATCAAAGTAAATCGTATTTTATCTACATACGCAGTACCAAGCAGAAGGTACCTGTTACAAAAGAGCAGCACGACACTTTTTATAAAGAATCGTCCCGCATCCGCAAGAAGGAGCAGTATCACCACCGCTGCATGTGTCCATATCGCTTTATTTGGAAGTGCGAC
>ENA-UOOK01006251-UOOK01006251.1-fermentation-metagenome-genome-assembly--contig:-NODE-6251-length-11504-cov-9.432090_pt1 | contig 11504 bp, 6 predicted proteins | sample MGYA00245777_ERZ724023 | MGnify/ENA primary metagenome ERZ724023 (study PRJEB28704, sample SAMN03018312) | fermentation metagenome | biome: anthropogenic terrestrial biome; feature: soil; material... | reverse complement strand
TGGTTCCAATATTTACATGGGGTTTAGTTCTTTCAAAATGTGCTTTTGCCATTATAGTTTTCCTCCCTTTATCTTAAATTTATATTTTAAAACTATATTTTAAAATTTTTAAAATTTATTTTTCACCTAATACTTTTTCAACAATATTCTTTGGCACTTCATCGTAATGGTCAAACTGCATTGTATAGTTTCCACGTCCCTGGGACTTTGATCTTAAAGTAGTAGCATAACCGAACATTTCTGCAAGAGGTACATGAGCATCAATAACTTGTACTCCTGACCTTGTTTCCATGCCCTCAATTCTTCCTCTTCTTGAATTTAAGTCTCCGATTACATCACCCATGTAATCTTCAGGTACTGTAACTTCTACCTTCATTACAGGTTCAACTAGTACTGAATTAGCCTTTTTGCAACCCTCTTTAAATGCCATTGAACCTGCAATCTTAAATGCCATCTCTGATGAGTCTACTTCGTGGTAGGATCCGTCTACTAATGTAGCCTTAACATCTACTACTGGGTAGCCACCTAAAACGCCGCTCTCCATTGCGCTTTGTATACCTGCATCAACTGATGGGATATACTCTTTAGGCACAACCCCTCCGACAATCTTGTTAACAAACTCATAGCCTGTTCCTCTTTCTCTTGGTTCAAGCTCAAGCCATACATGTCCGTATTGTCCATGACCTCCGGATTGTCTAATAAACTTGCCTTCAACTTTAACTGATTTAGTGATAGTCTCTTTGTAAGCAACCTGCGGTTTACCTACATTTGCATCAACCTTAAACTCTCTCATAAGCCTATCTACAATTATGGCAAGATGAAGCTCTCCCATACCTGCAATTATTGTCTGACCAGTTTCCTGATCTGTATATGTTTTAAATGTTGGGTCTTCTTCAGCAAGTTTCATTAAAGCTATACCCATCTTTTCTTGTGCAGCTTTAGTTTTTGGTTCTATTGCTACACGAATAACAGGCTCAGGAAATTCCATTGACTCAAGCAGTACTGGATGATCTTCGTCACACAAAGTATCACCAGTTCCTGTCTCTTTTAATCCTACGGCTGCTGCAATATCACCTGTCATTACCTCTTCGATATCTTCTCTATGATTTGCATGCATCCTTAATATTCTTCCAACTCTTTCTCTCTTACCTTTTGTTGAGTTATATACATAGGAACCTGATTTTAAAGCTCCTGAATATACCCTGAAAAATGCTAGTTTACCAACATAAGGATCAGTCATAATCTTAAAAGCTAATGCTGAAAACTTTTCATCATCGCTTGCAGGAATATCAATATCATCCTCTGTGTCTAAATCAATAGCTTTAACTGGTGGAATATCAATTGGTGATGGCAGAAAGTTTACAACAGCATCTAATAAAAGCTGTACTCCCTTATTCTTGTAAGCAGAACCACAAGTAACAGGGACTAAAGACCTATCTATAGTTGCAGCCCTTAAAACTTTCACTATCTCCTCTTCTGATATTTCCTCGCCTTCAAGATACTTCATCATTAAATCTTCATCATATTCAGCAACAGCTTCTATAAGTTTTGTTCTATACTCTTCAGCAAGTCCCTTCATATCATCAGGAATTTCTGTCTCGTCGATTACAGTTCCAAGTTCATCTTCATAGATTTCAGCCTTATTTTTAATAAGATCTATAATACCTATAAAGTTATCTTCCTTACCTATTGGAAGTTGTATTGGAACAGGATTTGCTTGGAGCCTTTCTTTTATCATCTTAACAACGTTAAAGAAATCTGCTCCCATTGTATCCATTTTATTAACAAAGGCTATACGTGGAACATTATATTTATCTGCTTGCCTCCATACTGTTTCTGATTGAGGCTCAACCCCACCTTTGGCACAGAAAACTGCAACTGAACCATCGAGAACACGAAGTGATCTTTCAACCTCAACTGTGAAATCTACGTGCCCTGGCGTATCTATGATGTTTATAATGTAGCCTTTCCAATGAGCAGTTGTTGCTGCTGATGTAATTGTTATGCCTCTTTCCTGTTCTTCAACCATCCAATCCATCTGAGCTGCTCCATCATGAGTTTCGCCTAACTTATGTGTCTTTCCTGTGTAGAAAAGTATCCTTTCAGTTGTAGTAGTCTTTCCTGCATCTATGTGAGCCATTATACCTATATTTCTAACTTTTTCTAATGGAAACTGCCTAGGCACAGTAATCCTCCTCTCTATAAAATCACTATTAATAGTTCCCCATAATTCAGCGAATTTTTCACAAAACCCCTGAACAAAGGTGTAGTATTAGAAAAAACGTCTATTTTACCATTCATCAAATTACCACCTATAATGTGCAAATGCTTTATTTGCTTCAGCCATCTTATGGGTTTCTTCCCTCTTTTTAACAGCTGCTCCAGTGTTGTTAGAAGCATCTATTAATTCATTTGCTAATCTTTCTCTCATATATTTCTCACCGCGCTTATGGCTTGCAGCGAGTATCCATCTTATTCCAAGAGTCTGCCTTCTATCTGCTCTAACCTCTATTGGTACTTGGTATGTTGCACCACCGATACGCCTTGCCTTTACTTCAAGTACAGGCATTACATTATCCATGGCAGCTTCAAATACCTCCATAGGATCTTTACCAGTCTTCTCTCCCATTATATCAAAGGCTTCATAACAGATTTTTTGAGCTACTCCTTTTTTGCCATCTTCCATAACATTGTTTATAAGCTTTGTAACTACCTTGCTATTGTATATAGGATCTGGCAATACGTCTCTTTTTGCAATATATCCTTTTCTTGGCACTTTACTTCCCTCCTTAACACATAAATTTATATCATCGGTACTCGGCAAAATATTGCCGTTAGTGCTTTGTACATTTGCAAAATATATATATAAAATTGCTCCGCACAGAAGCACCATTAATCAATCTACTCTAAATTAGTTGGTGTTAGCAAATCATTTCTTTGGCCTTTTAGCGCCATATTTTGATCTGCTTTGCTGTCTGTTAGCAACACCTGCTGCATCTAGTGCTCCTCTTACTATATGATATCTTACACCAGGAAGGTCTTTTACTCTTCCTCCTCTTATCAATACAACAGAGTGCTCCTGTAGATTGTGTCCTATTCCAGGAATGTATGAAGAAACTTCTATCCCATTTGTTAGTCTAACCCTTGCTATCTTTCTTAATGCAGAGTTAGGCTTTTTTGGAGTAGTTGTTTTTACTACTGTACATACTCCCCTTTTTTGAGGACATTCTTTCAGTGCTGGAGAATCAGATTTTCTCTCAACTTTTTGTCTACCTTTTCTTACAAGTTGATTAATTGTTGGCATCAGTACACCTCCTTTCACAAATGCTTATTCATTTATTAATGCTGCAGTTGCAGCACCAATGTCAATACCACACATGCGTCCTAATTCCTTCATGGTGCTAACATATATCAATTCAATATCATTTTGTTTGCAAATTTCCTCAATAGGTTTGGTTACCTTAGTCTCTGCATCTTTTGCAATATAGACTTTAACTGCCATACCAGACTTTATGTATTTAATAGTCTGCTTAGCGCCGACAACCTTTTTACCCTGCAATTTCATAATATGTCCCCCCAAGAACAAATAAGACTAAACTTAATAACAGCGGGCGACCACAGGTCGCCCCTATAATTTTCTATAGTACAAAAAATAACACATTTTGTATTGTAACACTAATAAATACAGCTGTCAATAAAATCTATTCTCCGTCAATTTCAGGCTCTTTAGTGCTGTCTGTACTAGTTTCTTCATCTTCATTTTTCTTTATATTAATGGATCTATATCTTGTCATACCAGTTCCTGCAGGAATAAGTTTACCGATTATTATATTTTCTTTTAGTCCTACAAGAGGATCAACCTTACCTTTTATTGCTGCATCAGTTAAAACCCTTGTTGTTTCTTGGAACGAAGCAGCTGAAAGGAAAGAATCCGTTGCCAGAGAAGCTTTGGTTATTCCAAGAAGTGCTACATTGCCTGTAGCCTTTTGGAGGCCCTTCTCTTCAGCAGCCTTGTTCTGATCCTCAAATTCAAACATATCAACAAGTGCTCCTGGTAAAAGATCAGTATCTCCTGAATCCTCAACCTTTATCTTCCTTAGCATATTCCTTATTATTACTTCAATATGCTTATCGTTAATATCAACACCCTGTATCCTATAAACCTTCTGAACCTCTGATAAAAGGTATCTTCTTACGCCATCGATTCCTTTTATTGCAAGTATATCATGAGGGTTTACAGATCCTTCTGTAAGCTCATCTCCTGCATCAACAACGGAACCATCATATACCTTTATTCTTGATCCATAAGGTATTGTATATGTCTTTGACTCCCCGTCATCGCCAGTTACAATAATTTCTCTCTTCTTTTTAGTTTCATTTATCTTTACTGTTCCAGATATTTCTGATATTGTAGCAAGTCCTTTAGGCTTTCTAGCTTCAAATAGCTCCTCAACCCTTGGTAAACCTTGAGTTATATCAGCACCTGCAACACCGCCTGTATGGAATGTTCTCATTGTTAACTGAGTTCCAGGCTCACCTATTGCTTGAGCAGCTACTATTCCAACTGCCTCCCCAATATATGCCTTCTCCCCTGTTGCCATATTCATTCCATAGCACTTAGAACATATTCCAGACCTTGCTCTGCATGTTAAAACAGTTCTAATATATGCCTTTGTAATCCCTGCCTGCATAACCTGTGTAGCTAGTGCATCTGTAATATACTCATTCTTGCCTACAATAACTTCTTGAGTTTTCTCATTAATTATATCAGCAGCAGCATATCTGCCTACAATTCTATCTCTAAAGCTTTCTATTACTTCATTTTCTTCTTTTATTTCGCTTACCCAGAATCCCTGGTCTGTTCCGCAGTCTTCTTCTCTTATTATTACATCTTGGCTGATATCAACAAGTCTTCTTGTAAGATATCCAGAGTCTGCAGTCCTAAGTGCAGTATCTGCAAGTCCTTTTCTTGCTCCATGAGTTGATATAAAATACTCAAGAACTGTAAGTCCTTCACGGAAACTAGCCTTTATTGGAAGTTCTATTATTTTACCTGATGGATTTGCCATAAGTCCCCTCATACCACAAAGCTGCCTAATCTGGTTTTTAGAACCTCTGGCTCCTGAGTTTGCCATCATGTATATAGGATTAAATTTATCAAGAGAATCCATTAAGGCATTAGTTACCTTATCAGTTGTTTCAGTCCATTCGGCAATAACCTTTTCATATCTTTCATCATAAGATATAAGACCTCTTCTATACATCTTCTCTATTTTATCTACTTCAGTCTCTGCTTCAGACAATAATTTTTCCTTTGCATCAGGTATAATCATGTCAGAAACTGATACGGTTATGCCTGCTATTGTTGAATAATGATATCCAAGAGACTTTATTTTATCTAGCATAATGGATGTCTCTGTTGGCCCATGAACCTTGTAGCATTTTTCTATTATTTTTCCAAGTGCCTTTTTATCAACTAGAAAATCTACTTCAAGATTGCATATATTTTCTTCTACATCCCTGTCAACAAACCCTAGATCTTGTGGTATTGCTTCATTGAATATAATCTTTCCTGGAGTTGCATTTATAATCCTTGTATATTCTACTCCCTTATATTCTTTAGTAACTCTTACCCTTATAGCTGCATGAAGCTCTATCTTTTTAAGGCTATAAGCCATTATTACTTCATCTTCTGAAGAAAATACCTTTCCTTCTCCTTTTTCTCCCTCTCTATCAACTGTTAGATAGTAAGAGCCAAGAACCATATCTTGAGTTGGAACCACAACAGGCTTACCATCTTGAGGCTTTAAAATATTATTGGCTGCCAGCATTAAAAATCTTGCTTCTGCCTGAGCCTCAACTGAAAGTGGAACGTGTACAGCCATCTGGTCTCCATCAAAGTCTGCATTGTATGCTGTACATGCAAGAGGATGAAGCTTAATAGCTCTTCCCTCAACAAGCACAGGCTGAAACGCTTGTATTCCAAGCCTATGTAAGGTAGGAGCACGGTTTAGTAAAACTGGATGATCCTGAATAACTTCCTCAAGCACATCCCAAACTTCAGGCTTAAGTCTTTCAACCATCCTTTTTGCACTCTTTATGTTATGAGCATATCCTTCCTCAACTAATTTCTTCATAACAAAAGGTTTAAATAATTCGATGGCCATCTCTTTTGGAAGTCCACATTGATACATTTTAAGCTCTGGCCCTACAACTATAACGGAACGTCCTGAATAGTCTACACGTTTACCAAGTAGGTTTTGTCTAAACCTACCCTGTTTACCCTTTAACATATCTGAAAGAGACTTAAGAGGTCTATTTCCAGGTCCAGTTACTGGTCTGCCCCTTCTGCCATTATCTATTAATGCATCCACAGCTTCTTGAAGCATTCTTTTCTCATTCCTAACAATTATGTCAGGTGCCTGCAAATCAAGAAGTCTTTTTAATCTATTATTTCTATTTATAACTCTTCTATAAAGGTCATTTAAATCAGAGGTTGCAAATCTTCCACCGTCAAGCTGCACCATTGGTCTTAAATCAGGTGGGATAACTGGTACTACCTCAAGTATCATCCACTCTGGTTTATTACCTGATCTTCTAAATGCTTCAACAACCTCAAGCCTTTTTATTGTCCTTACTCTTTTCTGTCCACTATTTGTCTTTAGATCTTCTTTAAGTCCCTTTGACATTTCATCTAGATCTAACTCTCTTAAAAGCTGTCTTACAGATTCTGCACCCATTCCAGCAGAGAAGCTGCTAGAGCCGTACTTATCCTGTGCTTCTCTAAACTCCTTATCAGTAAGCAGCTGCTTCTTTTGAAGCGGGGTTGTACCTGGGTCTATTACCACATAGGCTGCAAAATACAAAATCTTTTCAAGAGCTCTAGGTGACATATCAAGAAGCAGGCCCATTCTTGAAGGTATTCCTTTAAAATACCAAATGTGTGAAACAGGGGCTGCAAGTTCTATATGTCCCATCCTTTCACGGCGAACCTTTGATTTTGTAACCTCAACTCCGCATCTATCACAAACAATTCCCTTGTACCTTACCCTTTTATACTTTCCACAGTGACATTCCCAATCTTTTTGCGGTCCGAATATCCTTTCGCAGAACAATCCATCTTTTTCTGGCTTTAATGTTCTATAATTTATTGTTTCTGGCTTCTTAACTTCTCCCTTTGACCATTCCCTAATCTTCTCGGGAGAAGCTAAACCAATCTGCATTGAATCAAAGACATTTAATTCTATCAAGGGGACATCCTCCCTTCATTTTATAATTAGTCATCATCGTAATCATCATCGTCTAAATCTTCATCAGGTAGAGGCTCTAACTCTATATCTTCCTCTATATCATCATTTAAATTTTCATTTAAATCTCCATCGGTTTCGTCTTCTTTAAGCCCTTTTAAGGCATCTAAATCAAGGTCAAAGTCCTCTTCTTCATCCTCTGTCTCTTGCTCTGCTTCTTCATCTAAATCCTCTGAAGGAACAAAATCTTCTCTTCCTTCAATGTTAACATCAAGCTCTTCAGCATCATCATCAATAGACTCTTTAATTGCAACTTCTTGATTATCATTAGATAGCACTTTAACATCAAGGCACAAAGATTGAAGTTCTTTTATTAATACCTTAAATGATTCAGGTATTCCAGGCTCTGGAATATTTTCTCCTTTAACTATTGCCTCATATGTCTTAACACGACCTACAACATCATCAGACTTTACAGTCAATATTTCCTGAAGTGTATGAGCTGCTCCATATGCCTCTAATGCCCATACCTCCATCTCTCCAAATCTTTGTCCACCGAATTGTGCTTTACCACCAAGCGGCTGTTGGGTAACTAAAGAATATGGTCCTGTAGATCTTGCATGGATCTTATCATCAACTAAGTGAGCAAGTTTCAAAATATACATATATCCAACGGTTATTGGATTATCAAAAACTTCTCCAGTCCTGCCATCTCTTAAAATCGATTTACCATCCCTAGAATAGCCTGCATACTCAAGACAATCCATAATATCTATCTCTGATGCTCCATCAAATACAGGAGTGGCCACATGCCATCCAAGTTTCTTTGCAGCAAATCCTAAATGGACTTCAAGAACCTGCCCTATATTCATACGAGATGGTACTCCTAGAGGATTTAGCACTATTTGAAGTGGTGTTCCATCTGGAAGGAAAGGCATATCCTCTTCTGGTAAAACCCTAGAAATAACACCCTTGTTACCATGTCTTCCAGCCATTTTGTCTCCAACTGATATTTTCCTCTTTTGGGCTATATAGCATCTTACAAGCTCATTTACTCCTGGAGGAAGCTCATCACCATTTTCCCTTGTAAATACCTTTACATCTACAATGATTCCTGCTTCCCCATGTGGAACCCTAAGTGATGTATCTCTAACTTCTCTAGCTTTTTCACCAAATATAGCTCTTAAAAGTCTTTCTTCTGCTGTAAGCTCTGTTTCTCCTTTTGGTGTTACTTTTCCAACAAGTATATCACCTGACCTTACCTCTGCACCTATTCTTATTATTCCTCTATCATCAAGATCCTTCAAAGCCTCTTCGCCAACGTTTGGTATATCCCTTGTTATTTCCTCAGGTCCAAGCTTCGTATCTCTAGCTTCGGCTTCATATTCTTCTATATGAATTGATGTAAATACATCTTTTTTTACAAGTTCTTCTGATATAAGCATTGCATCTTCATAGTTATAACCTTCCCAAGTCATAAAACCCATTAGTATGTTCTTGCCTAAAGCAATTTCACCCATATCAGTTGCTGGTCCATCAGCTATTACATCGCCTTTTTTAACTCTTTCGTCTAAACTTACTACTGGCCTTTGATTTATGCATGTTCCTTGGTTAGAACGTTTAAACTTAAGCAGCTTATATGTGTCATAACCACCATCAGAATCCCTTCTAACCTTAACTTCAGTAGCACTAACTTTTGCAACCACTCCATCATTTTTTGCAAGTGGTATTATACCAGAGTCAATTGCTGCCTTATACTCAATTCCAGTTCCCACTATAGGAGTCTCAGTTTTTATAAGAGGTACTGCCTGACGCTGCATGTTAGAACCCATAAGAGCCCTGTTAGCATCATCGTTTTCAAGGAAAGGTATCATTGCCGTGGCAACAGATACAACCTCTTTAGGCGAAACATCCATAAGATCTATTTCGTTACTTGGAATTACTGTTATATCCTCTTTAATTCTTGCCGTAACCCTCTTATCAACAAATCTTCCTTCTTCGTCGAGAGGCTCATTAGCCTGAGCTATTGAATATTCATCTTCCTCATTTGCAGTAAGATAAACTATTTTATTTGTTACAATTCCCCTTGCTTTGTCAACTACCCTATAGGGCGCTTCTATAAAGCCGTACTCGTTTACTTTTGCATATGTTGATAAAGACCCTATAAGACCAATATTGGGCCCTTCTGGGGTTTCTATAGGGCACATACGCCCATAATGTGAGTGGTGAACGTCTCTTACTTCAAATCCTGCTCTTTCCCTTGAAAGTCCCCCAGGTCCTAAAGCAGACAATCTTCTTTTATTAGCAAGCTCTGATAATGGATTTGTCTGATCCATAAATTGTGAAAGCTGAGAGCTTCCAAAGAACTCTTTAATAGCAGAAGAAACAGGTTTTATGTTAACAAGTTGCTGAGGGGTTATCATATCCAAGTCTTGAATTGTCATCCTCTCTTTAACAACTCTCTCCATTCTAGATAAACCTATTCTAAATTGATTTTGCAGCAATTCTCCTACTGATCTTAACCTTCTATTTCCAAGGTGATCAATATCATCAACATAACCAATCCCATAACTAAGGTTAAGGTTGTAGTTAATTGATGCAAACATATCTGACTTAATTATATGTTTCGGTACAAGTTCTCCCATTCTTTCTTTAACCATATCTCTGAATTCATTCTCAGACTCAGCTTTATCAAGTATTTCCTTAAGAACAGGATAATAAACCATCTCTTTTATTTTAAGCCCATCTACTTTATACTGCAGATTTTGAGCGTAAATATCTACAAAATGGTTCCCTATAACCTTAATTTTCTTACCATCAACTAATAAATATACTTCATTTACACCGCTGTTTTGTATTTGAATTGCTTTTTCTCTATCTATTTTTTGGTCAGCTTCAGCTAAAACTTCGTTAGTTACAGGATGTTTAACATCTTCTGCTAATACATTTCCCATAATTCTTGAAGCTAATGCTAGTTTTTTATTAAACTTATATCTTCCTACCTTAGAAAGATCATATCTCTTAGGATCAAAAAATAAAGAATCTAAAAGCGATTGAGAACTTTCAACGGTTGGTGGCTCTCCAGGTCTTAGCCTCTTGTATATTTCAATTAGGCCTTCTTCTCTGGTTTTTGTATTATCTTTATCAATAAGTACTGGCTTGCTGTCAATAGGCGTATATTCGCCCTTGCCATCCATAATGATAATGCCGCCATTATTTTGTGTATCGAAAAATTGTGATTTAAAATTATCACGCTTTTCTTTGACATCATCTGGTTGCAAACTGCCTATTACCTTATAAATTCCACGTATAAAAGCAGATGATTTTACAGCATTAATAATACCTTCAGCAATCGTATGTAAGACGTTTACAATCGGATATAATGGTGTTGTATTTGTTTCACTAAAAAAGTCATTTTTATAAATATTTCTCCGCAAAACAATGACATCATCTGTTAATGCTGTTATTTGTCTGCCGTTAGCAAATGTAAATGTAAGATATAAATCACCATATTTATTTTCTTTTAATTCAGCTTGTGAATAACTAAAAGGCCATAAGGCAGTTACATTTCCCATGCTGTCACGCTGTACATAAATATAGGCATTATTATCCATATAATAACAAGTACATAGCTTGTATAAAAATGTGTATGCACTCATATCAGGATTCGGTCTCAAAGATAAGAGGTTATCCAAACTATCATGTACACGTTTTCCCTTTAACCTATGTTCTGGCTGCATTTTAGCGAAATAACGGCTTATTGTATCAACACAAGTCCTTACGGTTGCATTATTATATAAATCACCGCTGTAATTACTAATGCGATTATTATATGTATTAAGCATTTGTACCGCTGTTAATTGCTTAGGCACTTGCTTTTTATTACCGAAAATTCGGTTAAACATACTCCGTTTCTGTTTTTTTATATTAATCACCTCTTTTCATTTAAAATCGTAATTACCTACCTTTAATTAATTGTTTGTAATCAAGCCAATTTTCCATAAGCCCATAATAGCTATCGTACATTGAAGCTGTTCCATCAATGCGTAATTTTTTGTTTTTGGATTTATCAAATTTTATATTTCCAGAAGGATCACTCACTACCGCTGTATTACTCAAACACCACGCTGTAATTTGATTGTTATTGTAGTTTATTAAATGCGCTTGAAAATCAACTTGCATTTGCTTCATTACAGGCGATACTGATTTATACCCTTGTCCACAAGGTTTAATTGTGTAACCCTTGTTTTCCATTTC